>Ga0190363_1000547_pt1 | contig 22343 bp, 49 predicted proteins | sample 48721867_MG_FD_161272 | JGI IMG/M metagenome (GOLD analysis project Ga0190363, IMG submission 161272) | Hydrothermal vent microbial mat bacterial communities from Southern Trench, Guaymas Basin, Mexico - 4872-18-6-7_MG | ecosystem: Environmental > Aquatic > Marine > Hydrothermal vents >... | reverse complement strand
GTTATGGAATATGTCACAGTGGGTGTAAGCATGGAGATCTAGAATATGAGTACATAATAGACTTGGAGAATAAGACTGTTGTAATCATAAAGTACGACTTGATAACTAGGGAGTGGCGTAGGATCTTCAAGGGGGATTTAGAAGAAGCTTTCAAGGTGTTCATTACTCCAGCGTTTAAGGATGGTTGCCACCTTTCTAAGGAGGTTTTTAAAGTTAGTAAGCTTGAAATTGCGTTTTAGAGCATTTTTGCCACTATAACAAGTAAAATATATTTTGTTGTTATTATGTTATCTTGTTTTAGAAAATTTTTTAAATGTTGTTAAAGCAATATTTTTATGCTTAATAAGAGGTTCGTGGAGAGCATAAGGGAAATTGATAAGGTAGAACTAGAGGACATAAAGGACAAGCGACTTTCTTTACCTTATTGGGAGGTAAAAAAGTTCTTAGGTGTATTTGATAGAGAGGCTAGAATTGGTTCTGAAAATGAAGTAGAGTTCAGGGATAAAGGGAGATTAAGCAAAAGAGATGTTTTGTTTTTCATTAACAAGTTCGGTAATCCTGAGAACATACTAGAGGAAAATGTTGAGAGGATGTGGAGGAATTACATCTGTGGGTTCGAGAGTAAGCTTGACTTCTTCAGGTGGTTAATTAATACCTGTGTTGCTTCGGGTACTTATGAATATGTTGATGATACAGGGCTAGTTAGAGTTGACTATGATGGCTCTTTAGACTATGGTGTAGAGTTTATATTTTGTGGGAGAGTAGTTGAGCTAAGAGACTTTGTTAATTCTTACAGGAACTATGTAAAGTTCATAGAAGAGAGTTCGAAAGCTTTTAAGCTAAGAGTAAAGAAGAGGAGTGACAACTGTGGGCTTCACTACCACATAATAACTCACCATGTATTTCCACTAGGCGTTTATGTTAACCTTTCTCAACTTGTCAGGATGTTTTCCGATATACTAGTATGGATAACAGCGAATGGCGAAGGTGAGAGCTTTACAAGGAGCTACAATTATAGGGATTTTGAGCTTCTTAAATCTCCATTCATAGACTTTAGGAAGTACTTTTATAGTGTTGTTCACCACTACTCACCTGTTAGCTACTATAACAAGCGTGTAGATGGCTTCTGTGGGTATAACATAGAGTTCAGAATTCCCGATTACATCCTAGATCCAGAGGTTTTAACTACTTACGCCATCCTCTTTTTATCTCTTTATAGATGTGCTATAAGGTTATCTAAGTCAGGAGTACTGATGATAAAACAGAAGGTTATAGATGATGTGAGGGATAATTTAGGTGTTATGGAAGAGAGCAGTAAAAGGGAGATAGCTATTAGCTATGAGAGTGAGCTTAAGAAGAGCATGAGGGACAGGTTCAACTATATGATTAAGTTGCTCAGTGAGGACATAAGAGTTTATGATGAAACAGGGAGGACAATAAAGAACCTTAAGATGTTGTTTGAAAATCCTCCTGTGTTCAGGAGGAGCTTTAAAAGGTTCATGTACAAGTTCAAGGAAAATGATGTAATAGATAAGCTCTTAGACTATGAAGGGAATGGGAGCAACAAGGAGGAGGTAATTAAGGAGTTCTGTGCTAGTAATGGCGTAAGTAGGAAGAAGCTAATGAGGATGATAAGGAAGGAGAAGCTGAAGTTCGATAGGGAAAGTAAGAGGTTTTACATTTAGGTGTTGGAAATGTGTGGTATAATAGGTGTCTATGTGGTCGAGAAGGAGAGGAAAGAGCTAGTTAAAACTCTAATCGAGATATACAAGAACCAGCGTGAGAGAGGTAATGATGGGTTCGGGTACGCTATAAGGGGAAGAGGAGTTTTTAAGAGGGAGAGGTTCACAGATGATTACTCTTCATTTATGTCCCTTATCTTGGATCTAAAAGATGTTGTAAAGGACATGGCTGTTATATACCACCATAGGTTACCAACATCAACAAGTAATGGCGTAAAGTTTAACCATCCACTTACCAACTGTAAGGAGAACATGTTCTTAATCCATAATGGGATAATTTGGGGATATAGAGAACATTATGAGAGGCTAAAGGAAACTCACAAGTTCGAAACAGAAGGTAAGGTAAGCACATGGTACTACTCCTATAAGTCACGAGGTAAAACTGTGTTCGTGAGGTATGAGGATGGAATAACTGATAGTGAGATAATAACCCACTACTTAGAGGATTACATAGAGGAAGGTAAGCTAAAGGAGGGAATTAGGAAGATGAGTAAGGAGATAGATGGAAGCTATGCTATGGCTTTTATCCTCTCACCTAAAGTTGAGAGGAGGAGGAGGATATACTTACTTAGGCACAGTAACCCAATATGGGTTTATCAAGACAAGAAGGGAAATACCTACTTCAGTTCTGAGAAACCACATGGGTTCAAGAACTACTATGAATTAGGACAAGGTGAGTTCGGGTACATAGACAAAAGTGGTTACCACAAGATTATGATAATAAAGGAGTTGAAGTACGAAGAGAGGTATGAGGGCTATGGGAAGTATGAAAGCGTGTGGGAGGAGTACAACAATTCTAGGCTCGATGATGAGCTTTCCGAAAAAGTAGCTACTTACTTAGGGAGAGGTGAAGTATTTAGAGGAGTTAATGTCTTTCATGGGAGTAAGCACATAATCCTGAGCGTGCATTATGAGATATATGAGAGGAATGAAGAGTTTCTTAAGTACTTCTACCATGAGGATTATGGTAACATCATATTATTCCCATTCAAGAAGAAGGGATTTCTCACCTTCATGAAGAAGCTTAAAGCTCTTAAAAAACAAAAGGAGGTGGTAAGGTGAAGATAACCATCGTGGAAGAGGATGGCGTTAAGAGAATATACATAGATGACTTAGAGATAGAGCTGAGGAAGGCTAGGAAGAGAGCTGTTGAAGTGAGGGCTAGGAGCGTGTTAAAAAGTGAGAGGATCAAGAAGTGCATGGAAGCACTTAGAGAAGCATTTGGAGGAATGAGCTTAACCACAAGTGAGGCGTACCACTTTTTAGAATATAGAGGCTTACTTAGTGGGTCAAGGGACAAGGTAGCTTATGTGTACAGTGTCCTGAGTAAGATGGTACAGGAGGGAATGGCTGATCTGTTGGAGGCTAGGAAAGGAAAGAAAGGAGGCAACAAGTGGTACATAAGGAGGTAAGAACATGGGTTCTATACTGTTTTCCGATAAGGAAATAAGGGAAGTAGTTTTCTCAGCGAGAGTTAGCTATTATTTGCACAAGGACTTAAAGAACAGCGAAATATATAGAAAAGCGGTTAAGAAAGCTAAAGAGGACTTGAGTAAGTTTACTGATAAGGAGCTTAGGTACATGGTGTCTAGGTGCATTTTGAACAATGAAGACATAAATGAGATATTCTACAAGGAGCTTGTAGGAAAGAAGATGGGTTGTTCGCTAATCTTTCCCGAAATACTAGAAGGGAAATTAAAGTTATTCAAGGAAGGTGGTGTATGGTACATTAGGGACAAGAGTGGTTGTGAGTATCGTGTTACATCGGTGGGGGAAGACTTTGAAAAGGGGACTTATGTGGTTTTAACAGAAAGCGTTAGAGCTTTCCACATTAAAAGGGAAGACTTAGAAGGAATAAATGAGTACTCAAAAGAAAAGGAAGTTTTCGAAGTGGGAGAAGGAGGGTAAAGGAAACAGCGAAACCTTAAACCTTTTTCTTAGTTATTATTGTGTTACATGTGAATTCAAAAAATTACAGGAAGCATCCCAAAATTTTACCCAAAAAGGGGTTAATTTTCCAAAAAATGGTTATATTCTTGAATATATATTTCAAAAGTCATATTTTAAATTGAGTTTTAGAGCAATTTTGGGGCTTTATTTGTGTAAAGAAGTTAACGGAAATCACGGGAGTGATGTCCGAAACATAGTTTCGGTATTTTTCCAAAGGTTTTTAAAATCCCATTATTTTTATACTACATGGCTGAAGTATTGTTTACTAAGAAGTGGGTTAACCTGAACTTACTAGTTAGGATGCTTAGACATTTCTTGTGGGAGTTCAATGAGTTGATTAGGGAAGTCAGTGATCAGAATACCAAGAAGGCTTTAAGGGAGTTCAAGGCTTCAATAGAAAAGGAGATAGGGGAGGCGTTTAAGAGCAGGGATGTTAATAAGTTACGTGAGTTGGCGTGGCTCTACAAGTTCACAGGGGAGTAAACCTTCTTTCCTTCTTGTTATATTTTCGAGAATAACAATCATTTTTAATTTCGAGATCCACTTCTATTAACCCAAAAGAAGAAAGAAGGGAAGAACATGTCTAGGGTAAATATGTTAAAGATACTTGAAAAACTTTTCGGTAGAGATACAAAGAGTGCTAGAAAAGGTTCTTACCTTAACCTCTTTAGATTACCTCCCAGTCTGTTAATGAGGTTCTTTTGGTTTAGGAACACTTTTTTTGAGCTTCTTGACAGGAGTAGGTATAGGATTAGGGAGGTTAGGGTAAAAAAGCGCATTGGTTATTTCTACTACGATGCGGAAAAGGAGAAGGTAATTCGAGAAATATGGGTAAGTGAAAAGGGGAATGTGCTTAAACCCAGAAAAATAAGCGACGCTTTACTTGATCCATTTGTCTGGGCTGTTGCTGTGAGAAAGGGGTACATGGTGCAGAAGAGGACTTATGTTGCGGTTTCAAAGTGGGAAAAAGTGGGAAGTGTTATGTTGAGGCTGTACATTTCCCTGAGAGACGGTCGAGTTTATTACAGGGTAAGAGATGCATTTGGGAACATTATTACAATCCCTAAAGAGGAGTTCGCAAACCTAAAGGACATTGACTTGAAAGAGGGCAAGAAGAGGTACACATTTGAGCACTTTTTGTGGGATGTAAGGTTTAATCCTTCTATTTTATCTTGGTCTGTAAACAGGATAGCAAAGATTTACGGAGTTCAGTGGAGGACCGCAAAGAAATGGTTAAAGAAGCTTGAAGAGTTAAGGAACGGGATAACTTACATTGGGTAGTTTATGATTATGCATTTTTAATAATAAAAAACGCAGAACCGCTAATTTTTTAGTGGTTGGGAGATATACATTACAGTTTATATTTTGAAGATAACAATAAGTTTTTAAGTCCATAGTGGAGTGTATTTGTATGCCAAAAATTGAGGATCTACAAGAGGTTTTTGACTTCTACCAAGATTTCCTTGACATGGGCGAAGAGCTTTACGACTTATTAACTTCAAAGGACTACAAGATGTTAAAGGTTAAGGAAAGGGACGGCATTAGGTACTTGTTTTACTACAAGGAGAAGCTTGTTGGGGAAGTAAAGACGGATGAAGAAGGGTATTTCTTAGAGCCAAGAGATGTTGATAAGATTTTGACCAATCCATACACTTGGGCTGTTGCAGTGTACGAAGGGAATTTAAGTAAAAAAGAGGCGTTATCTATGGCTAGGAAACTGATGAAGGCTAAAGCGAGGCTTGAAACGGCTTTAGAAGAACTTTAAAATGCTAAGTGAGGTAGAAATAACAGCAATATATATTTCGCAATTTATATTTTGGAGAACAATGTTCTTGGGAAAGGAAAATCTATATTTGATAATAACAATACTTTTAAATTCTTGTAGTGAAATACCTTTATGAGAGTAGAACCTGTAGGAGAAATACCTCCTCCGAACAGAGGAGCTGGGAGAGGAGGTGGGAAGTGGCAGAGGCTTGTTAAGGCTTTTATTGAGAGTGGTATTAGCTGTGGAGAGATTAAGGTTGAAGAGCACTTAACTAAGGAGCAGATAACTTACAGGTACAACTCTATAAAGCAGGCTATAAAGAGCATGGGTCTATGGGACAAGGTAAAGGTGTTTAAGAGGGGTAGATCCCTCTTCCTTAAAAGGTGTGAGGAGTGAGTTTGGGTAGCTGGTTACTGTACGCAGTTGTAGTATTCGTGTGTCTTTCAGTCTTAGCTAATGCAACTGAGAGGGAAAGGATAATTTGGGTCTTAGGGATAATATTCGCTTACGCTACTAAGAAGATGTTCTTCGAAAAGGAGGTGAGTGAGTGAGGTTAAGGAAGCTTTCCATAAAGGAGTTTGTTTTTACCTATTTACTTGCAGTGTTTCTTGGGGTTGTGACCCAAGTGCTTTTTCAGGTGCACGGAGCAAGCAAGGACATATCCACGCTGGCTGGGTACATTATGGTTCTGTTCGTTTTCCTGTGGATGGAACTGTTGAGGAAGGAGGTGAGTAAGTGAACATGGAAAAGCTTGTCAAGTGGGAGTTTTACACTTGGATATTTTTCCTGTTGTTAGGAGTTTCAATAACCCTTTCACTGATGGAAATGTTCGAAGTGGCTTACTATGTACTTTCAGTTTCAGTAATATTCCTAGTATTTGGTTTTAAGAACTACAACGACATGTTCAGGGAAAAACCCAGAAGGAGGAGGGAAAAAGAGGTTGATGCGGAGGTTAACGTGGATAAGGTGCTAGTTATTTGGATGATACTGGGAGTGGCTATTAACTTGGCGCTGAACGTGTTGTTTAACATTGGCATGACATTTGCACTGGGATACGTTGTTTCCTTGTTTGCTTTAGTGGTGTCAACTGCGTTGGGTAAGGAGGGGTAAAAATGGGGAAGGCTAAGTACGTGTACTCTGCACTTGGGATCAACAAGAAAAGGGCTAAGGAGATACAGGAGTACATAATCAACAAGATAAAGGATGAAGCACCCCTTGTGAGCGACCTACTGATGGAAGTAGCTAATAAGGAGGAGTTCAGCAGGGAGGAAAGGATATACGCAATTTACTGCGTTGGGCACATAGTATCAACCTTTGAGACCTTTATGGGTTTGTGAAATGACCAAGTTAATACTTGTAAAAGGGGACAGCGTAAAGGTTTTACCTACCATAGCTAGGGAAAGCATAGACTTGGTTTTTGCGGACTACCCTTTCAAGTTCGTCGGTGAAGAGATACACAAGCTAACTGGAGAAAAGGGGAGGAAGGCTTACGAGCGGTTCTTAAAGTTCACTTCAAGCGAGTTTTACAGGGTTCTTAAGGAGGGAGGAAACCTTGTTGTTATTAACAACCCCCACAACCTATTTTTACACGCAAAGTACCTTGAGAAGTTTATATTTAGGAATGAGGTAACTTTAGTTAGGAGGCATACATTTTACCCGAATAAGATGTTCGGTTTTAAGCACAACAACGCATGGTTCTTGTGTAAGGGGAACAAGGACAAGTGGAATTACGTTAAGCTTCCAGACGTGATGGAGTACAGGACTGGGTTTTACAGCCACCCAGAGGCTCTTCCATACGAGTTAGTTAAGCTTTTCATAGAAGTTACAACTGATAGGGGAGATTGGGTGTTAGACCCTTTCTTAGGGTCTGGCACTACTATGAAGGCTTGCTTGGAGTTAGGTAGGAACTGCATAGGCATAGAGATAAACGAGGAGTATGTGGAACTAGTTAAAAGGAGGCTTAACTGGGGAGGTTCTTTAAAGGGCGTTGAGTTCGAGTACATGGAGGTGGAGACGTGAAGTTCGAAGTTTTAAGTAATGGGAAGATAAGGGTTAGGAAGCTGAACTGGGTTGAGCTGGTATCTAACATTTTCTTATTTGTCCTGTTCATAACACCAAACATAGCTCTGGCGTGGGATTTAGTTAATAGGCATGTACCAGACAATCTGGTAAGTTTGTATCTTTTTATAATCTTCGTGCACGTCCTTTTAGTTATCCTTTTATTCAAGTACTTCCTTGAGATAGGGGGCATAAAGCTTTACGACGTTTATATTATTAAGGGCGAGGAGGTGAAGGAAGATGACTGCTGACAGACCTTTAAAAAGTTCTAAAGGGGTGCTGAATAAGAGTGAACTTGTTGAGGTATCGGTTGACCTTTGGGAACTAACAGAGGACGTTAGGCTAATAGTATTACAGAGGAAGTGGTTCAAGGAGTACACCACAAGTCAGTTCGCCATGACTGAAAAAGAGGCAAGGGAGCTTTTCAAGTGGTTGAAGAAGATGGGGTACGGCGAGAAGGGAGCTTGTAGGAGGTGTGTTTGATGGTTGTGGTTAAGGACAAAGGGGAATTTGAAGGGATGTTAATCCTTGAGTTCGGGTATGTGTATAGTGCGGAAAAGGGGATAGACTACGAGGGCTGTTTCAGGTGCGTTGTTCTTTCGGAAGAAGAGATGGAAAAGAGGATAGAGGAATTCAAGGAAAAGCTAAAGAAGTTGCTGAGGGAAGTAGCTGAAGTAAACCCAAGTGGGGAAGGTGACAAGTAATGAACAAGCTTGAGTTAACTGCGGGTTGGTTAGCAGGTATGCTGTCCTCCTTGCTAATTGTTTACTTTGTGTATTCCTTCCCTGACTTAGGTTTGTGGGAAACCGCTTTGGCGTCTTATGGAATTGGGACTATCGCTTTTTCCATTGTTTACGTTGCAATTAAGACTGCGGAGTGGTTGGGGGAGGTGGGGAAGCGTGAACAAGCTTGAAATACCATTTGAAGTAACTGTTGTGGTAGAGGGGAAGCTAACACCTGAAAGGAAAAAGGAAATCGAAGAAGGCGTGGTAAAGTTCATCAAAGCTGTTTTCAAAGATAAAAACCCTAAGATAGGTTCTATAGAATGGAAAAAAGTTAAAACTGCGAGTTTTAACCCACTGCTTATAACCTATATTATAGCGGTAAACATTTTTGCAGTGTTGCTACTCGTTTCGAGGAACTTGTGGCTCTCTGCTTGCCTTTTTTTCCTTTCTTTTCCTCTAATCCACTCTTTAATAACGCCAAAAGTGGTGAGGTGGTTTAAATGACTGAACCTATTTGTGGAGGTTGTGGAAGGGAAATAGAGGAAGACAGGGACGTACTATTTTTTATAAGCGTATGGGACGAGTACTTTACCAAGACCATAAAGAAGAGGGTTCACCTAAACAAGAAGTGCATAGAGAAGTACATGAGGAAGCTTAAGAAGGAGCTTTACTCCTTCTGTGAGGGGAAAAATGAGAATAAGTGAACTGGGGCTGTGCGTCTTGGGGGTTTTAGCAGTCACCACAGTGTTCACCATTCCTGTGTTAATGTTTATCTTGTCAGTACAGCAGTTTTTCTATGGGAATTTTCACAGCGGTCTATGTATGTTGGGGTGGACTTTTATGTACGTGTTAGCTCTTTACGAAATTGTGACTATGGAGGGGAGCAGAAGTGAAAGATGTAAGTGAAATTATGAAGAGCGTTGAGGAAAAGTGTGAACTAATAGTAAAAGCGACATTGGACAAGTACTTTAAATTAAGGAAAGATGTAAGGAGGAAGGTGTTACTTAGTTACGGTGTCAGCGTGCTACATTCATTCGTGTCTGGTTTTTGTTTAGCTATGTTCATGGTAGTTAAAAAGTTAGAGATACCTTACCTTGCGTATGGACTAATAGATCCAAAGGTTTTCTTCTTGACGCTTTTCGTGGTGAGCATCTTAATTTCCATTTATGGGGATTATGTGATGAGGAAAAGTCTTGGTAAGATATAGATTTTGTCGGACAATAATGTTTATAAAGATACCTTGTATAGGAGTAATAGGTGATACCATGACTGAAGTAAAAGAGATGAGGGTTGAGGACTTCGGTGAGTACGTGATACAAGAGGAAGCGACTGAAGGGGTTGTTAAGGGCTTCGGTGAAGTGGAAATTAGGACTACAAAGTTCGGAGAGCGAAAAGTTATACCGATAATCGTTGAGACAGAGGCTGGAGAGGTGACCATAAACTTGTTCTTGAACCCAGAGAGGAAGCAACTTCACCCTAACAGCAACGCATACAGGCTCTTAAGGAGAGTAGGAGTAAAGAGCCTCAAGGACTTGGTTGGAAGAAAAGTGCCACTTAGGATTGACAACAGGGGCTTTTACAGGTTTGATGTGTGAACAAGGAAATATATAAATGGAATTGCACGTGGTTCAAATGGACAAGGTGAGGAGGGCTGTGTGCTTAATCCTTTTTTTAGTTTTATCTTTACCGCTACTAGTAGCTGGAATTGTTGACGAGGTGATGAGTAGATGATAATTAAGATACGTGAAAAATTACCAGAAAAGGACATCAAGGAAATCTTAGAAGGCTGGAAGAAGCTGGGCTATAAGGTAAGGTACGAAAAGTCGACCAACTGTATAGTTGTGGAAGAATACGCTGTGCCAAGTGCTCTTGATACCAAGTTCAAGATACTTAAGACCTTTTCAGCCTCACTGCAAGGAAAAAGCAACGCTTTGGAGAAGTACTGGAAAGTGTGGAGCAACGAAGAGAAGAAGATTAAAATAGGGGAAATGATTAAAGATGCTCAAGTGGTACAGGAGGTACTAATTGAACTCCTAAACCTGCTCAGGTAACCGTTTACGCCTCAGGGCTGAACCCCTGTCGGTTCGAGGCTTTCAGCATCCAAGCGGATAACTGTGAGCTTCTCCTGAGCGGGGGGAAAAATGAGGTTCGGAGTTAAGATAATCCCAAGAGAGAGCACGGAGGAATTCGAGGAGTTCCTCGTTTCACTAATTAAGGGGATCTCTGAAGAAGTTGAAAAGAGGTTAAGTGAAAAGGGGAAAGCTCTTTCCAAGGAGTGGTTCGGGATTGAGACAAGTGGAACTCCGTATGAGTTGTTGCTGACCAGAGATGACGAGGGTTATATCTTCTACATAGACTTGAAGAAAGTTCCAGAGTTGCCTTGGGTTCTTAAGAGGGCTATATTCGGGAAGGCTGTAAAGGAGTTGAAGAGGAACTTCGAGGAGATGTTTAAGCAGGAAGGGATTGAAGTAAAGGTGAAGGCTAAATGGACGTAACTGATAAGCTGTTACTCTACGTCTTTATACTTGATGTAGCCAGCAAGCTAGACCTTAAAGTAACCATGTTTGTGTTCTACGCAATTGTGTTTTACTCTATAATAAAAGTTATCTACGCTGTCCGTTCAATAAGTAAGAAGGAGGAGGTGCTCTATGGGTCTGGTGGAGGAAGCTCTTGAAAAAAGGGATATTAGGGAAGGGAAGAAGTACAGGATGATAAAGGGTATAATGTACTACGCAACTCCTCCAAAGAGGATGACCCCAGAGCCTTTCTCTTTTCTGGTAACATACGTTTACACCGATAGTCCCTACAAGTGGGGTGACTATTGGTTCGACTTGTACTTGAAAAAGATGGTCAAGCTAATTCACCTATTCCCAGAGAACATACTTGTACCTGTTATTGAGGGTAAAATAGGGTATGCTGTTGTTGGAGTTGAAATAGAAGAGGTGGATGAAGATGAGGTAAAGGAGATAACTGGATGGGACTATGACGAAGGGGAGTTTAAGTTCGAAGGTAAACCCATTGAGCAAGACAGGATTTACAAGTACATGCTTTTCTACACGCATGGAGGAGAGAAGAGGTACGAGTACAGCGATGAGGAGGTAAGTAAGAGGATAAAGAGTATAACCGTTTCCCCTTTTGAGAGGAAGCAGACCCTAAAGGCGTTCCTGAACACGGTTTACAGGAAAAGACCCTTGACTTTAAGGGAAAGGGGTAAGTTTGAAACCATAGCCAAGCTCAAGAGGTTCACGGAGGGGTATATATGAGGGTAACTGTGGATCTGGACACCTTAAAGAGGAAGAGGTTAGGAAAGGTGTTCAGGAGGCTCATAAAACTAACTGGTAAAGTTCCAGAGATTAGGAGGAGCTCTGGAGGGAAGGGATACCACTTAATAGTTAGGGGGTTAGATATATCTTACGAAGAGAGCATTTGGATAAGGTACAGGTGTGGGGACGACGTGAAGAGGATAATATTTGACACCGAGATGGTTAGGAAACCAAAGCAGATACTTTGGTTCGCTAAGGAGGTTGTCTTAGGAGAACATGCTGGTAAAAAAGGGTTTTCGGAGGTGATAACCTATGGTGAAGCAGTTAAAGGAAAGGGTTCTTGAGGTAATTGATAGCAGTGAAGAACCCCTTTCGGCGGAGGAAATTGCTAAGAAGCTCGGAGAACCAGTTGAAAAGGTTTACGAGGCTTGCTTGGAGCTCGAAAAGGAGGGAGAATTGGAGTGTCAAGAGAAGTGATAAATAACCTTAAGCTCGCCCTCCAAAAGCTCTACGTAGTGGAAACTAACTTAAGCATGATAAGGGACAAGAGAATTCCTAAAGTAAAGAAGCTACTGGAGGACGTTAGGGTACTGTTAAGTTCCACCAAGAGATTGGTTTCTGGGGAAGGAGAAGCTTCTCTGAACAGTTTTGATAAACGAGCATAGCTTGATGGCAGTGGAACGCCACGAGGAGCATTATAACTATTAAGATTACGTCAAGCACTATGCTAATTAGCCTATATTTGTCTTGGAGGATAGAATACTTCCTTGAGTTCAACCTTTGGCTTTTCTTCCTCCGTCCTGAACTCTTCAAGGTCACCAACCTCCTCTTCGGTGTCGTACATCCTGAATATCGGGGCGGTTAAGAACCTAAACTTGTGCTGGAGTATCTTCATCTTTTGACCCATGAACACTAGTACGGTACAAATTGTGTTGTTCCTGTTAAGTATGGGGTAAGCCACGAAGTCTATGACTTCCCTTATCCTCCTGTCAACCTGTCTAAGTGTTTGAGTTGTGAAAGCTATCGTTAGTCCTCTCTTCCTGCTCCTAGCAAGTATATTTGAGACTATCCTGTTCTTTTTAGTCCCAGAAGCCCTAGCGTCCAGCCAAATCCAGAGCTCATCAAAGGCACAGAAGCCTTTCCTTATTGCGTCAAGCTCCTCAAGGGATTTAACTGGGACAAAGGGTATCCCGTATAACCTGTAATTTGCGAAAATCTTCCTCCCCTTTAAGTGGTTAATGTAAGCTAGATAGGTTAAAGTAAGAGTTTTCCCTGCCCCTAGCTCTCCTACAATAGCGAAGAGCACCATCGTAAGAACCTCCTGTAGGTCTTCATTCCGACCTCATGAGTTCAAGCAGTTGTTGGTCTCTTGACTTCTTCTTCTCTTTAAGTGCTTTTTTAACCACTTCAAATAGGTCAAAAGCCTCTTCTTCCTCCTTTTCTTCTTCTTCGGGTACTTCGAAGAGCCCCCCTTTCACTTCGAAGATGCTCTTCATATTATCCTTATCCCGAACAACTTTAGCACCCATAGTACAATCACCCCCAGAGCTATTCCTAATATCAAGTAAAGAGTATTATCTATTTGGAGAGGTTTTCTAACTGGTTTTAAGAGGTTAGCTATGAACCTCTGTTCAAGTAAGCTTCTTATAGCCTTAGCGTCAAGTGGTTCGGGTTTAAGGTCTATGTATTGAGGATACCTTGGAGTTGAGCTCGTTGGGGTTACGAAGTAGATCCTCTCTTTCTTCCTAAACAAACCTCCTTTTTTCACAACTATTGGAGGGTAGTTAACAACGTTCCAAGAGTACTCACCCCAAGTTATCCTGTTATCGAGTAGGTCTGCTTCCAGTTCAGTTGCTTCGTATGGGCTGTCAAATAGCCATATCTTTTGCTTCATTTTACTTCAACCCAGCGAATAAGTCCGATAGCTTACCGCTTTTACCCCCTCTTGCTTCGAATAGGTTCTGAAGTGTTATCATTCCGACTACCTCTTTCCTCCCTTTTCTTTCAAGTGAAACCTTAAGCTTAAGGTATTCTTTAACTAGGTCTTCCATAAATGTAAAGTTGAACTTTTTCTTAAAGTACTTAGAGACTATAAGTGAAAGGGCTATGTCGTTAATCTCCTGCTGTTCTAGGTCGGTGAACATGGATATGGTGTTTATATCTGTCATCTGTTGGAGTATTTGAGCTATCGCTTCCTCAGTGCCGAGTAAAGTTGGTGCTTCGGTCTGTATCTTAGGTCTCTTTGGCATTTTCCAACACCACATCAAGCTCCTTTTCTAACTCATCAAATTTTTTGTGTATTTCAACAACTTTCCTTCCAGCCTTTGTTAATACCCACTTCTTAGTCCTTCCGTCAACCATTTCTTCCTTAACAAGTCCAAGCCTTTTAAGTGAACTTATTGAGAGGTAAAAGCTTAGGTTTGTCCTCCAGACCCTCTGTGTTGATGTCATGACATAGCCTTCCTCATAAATTTGGTACAACAGGTACTTAAGACCTGTCTTCAACATCAATTAGTAAAGGGAGAACTTTATTATAAAGCTTGCTATATAATGTCTTTATAAAATACGAGTTGGGTTTATTACTAGGTGGTCGGCATGGCAGTGAAGGTTGAGGACATCTTGGAGAACGTTGAGGGGATAATCTTAATAGTGGTCTTCTTGATACTGTTGGGAGCACTGTTCACACCGCTTATCAACGCTGTTAACCAGACCCAGTCCGCTCTTGCTGGGACTGGTATGGAGAACGTGTTCGGCATAGTGACTACGCTTGTAGCCTTTGGTGCAGTGATTTACGTTGTGAGAGTGACCCTTCCTAGGAGGTAAACCCCTCTTTTTTTCTTTTACAAAGGAGGAAGAAAAGCTTATATACTCGTTAGAATAATTTCTAGCCATGAGAAAGTACCCCCTCTTGCCCTTACTACTACTTCTAAGCATAGGTTTTTCATTCGGTCAAGAGACCGTTCAAATTTTAAACGGGGGCTTTGAGGAGGTACTTTTTCCTCCTGTTACTTATACGTGTACTGACGGAAACCTTACTACTAACGCATACCAGCCCAAATACTGGGACTTAGACCCAACGCTTTGTTGCTACTGTTACCAAGACCTCCTAAATTCTCCAAGCGTATTGGTGATAGGTGTTAGCACGTACAGTCACAGCGGTTCTTATTCTAATGCGATTATTTGGACGCCACAGAGTTATTGGAGTGGAAGGGTATCAGGTGACAGCGCACACGTAAAAAGAGAGCAAGAGATACCTCCTTTAAGTGGATTAACATACAGGGTAAAGGGGTACTACAGGCAAAGGGTGTGGATAAATGATAACATGACAAACGTAACGGACATAGATGCGAACTACTATGTTTATGACAGCTTAACGGTAGGAGGTATAACTTTTAGGTTCGTTAATTCTTCAACTGACTGGGTTTACTTTGAGGCAGTGCAGTACGACGACGGTACTTGTGAGCTGGTAAGTGGTGAGGGTATAGAGTTAACTTGTTCTGACCCTGTATTCGACGCTTACATAAGTTCTTGGGCTCAGAACTTAACATACACAAAGGATCAGAACATAACTGAAATAGAGTTCTTGTTAGATGACATAGAGCTTGAAATAGTAGTGCCTTCCTTACTTGAGAGGCTTTACGATGAGTACACCGATTTTAGCGTGTTGCCGATAAAGGACGCTGAGATAAATATGACTGAAGGTACTGACAGTGGTTTTTTACCAGATGATTTGTCTCACCTTTATGTGTACGCTGGTAAGGACATAACGGGCATGAAAACGTACTTGTTAAATGTGTCTTGGGATGCGAACTATACCGCTGGAGCTCCTTATTCTTGTGGAATTCACATTGAGAACGTTACCCTCTACTACGAAAACGGGACTATGTACGGTGCAGAAAACTCAACAACTTTTGACTTTTTCGAGTTGAACCGCGGAATTTCAGAGTACCCATCAGACAAAGTAATGGACTGTAAGTACTACTGTTCTGGAACTTCAAGACCAACGATAATAATGCCAGTGCCGAAAGAGGTGAACAGGGTAGTGTTTTGGTTGTCATTCCACAGGTATTACTCTGCCACTGATTATCTGTTGGGTAGGGGGTACATAGATTTGACAGTCGCAACTGAAAACTTAGTACTTTCAAACGTGGTGCTGAATGATAGTGCACTTAACAAGTCGCTACCTGTATATTACCCTAACCCCATTATATCTTTCGTTAAAGAGGGAAACAATGTTGTAGCTTACCATGTTGGACTTGCTCCTGTAACGATACGAGATAAAAGGGTTCACAGTTACTGTGATCCATACCCTTACTCAGTTAATTATCCAAGAGACGAAAGAGAAGTTTGGTTCAAAGGCAGTTTACTTGAAAGTTATACAGACACTAATACAACTTTGGGAGACATAACCGAACACATAACTGATTTTACCCCTTATTACTACACCGAAGGAGATGAGGTTCACTATTTGGGGGATGAAGTTGACTTCTATGGTCACGTTTACAGACCAGAGAGCATTTACATATTCGGTGAGAGCTATCCAGTTGTCTCTTGTCCTTCCTACTGCTATGGAGCTAACTACTATGAAGGGAGCGTTGTTGATACGGAGTGCTCTTACACGGTTTACACTTGCGACGAGAGGTGTATACCAGACCTAAACGTATCCGTTATAGGTAAAGGTGACACTTGGGTAAAGTTCAACCTAACAAGTGGTTTTGACAGCTACGTGTGGTGGGTAACAGAAGCAGGGGAAGTAGTTAACGTGACATCTGGAACTACAAGTGAGACAATTTTAACAGTCGTTGGGTTAGCGACTAATAAATCCTATGACATGCATGTAAAGAGCGAAAGTTATTTGGGATGTCCAACTTACAGGTACGGTGAGACAAGCTTTACACTTGGAACTGTTTACGTCCCTCCGCCTCCACCAGCTTATGTACAGCAGACAGGGACGGTATTAACCCAAATGCTTTACAGCGGAGCTACTATGTTTGCTAGCATGTTTGGGGTTAGTACTAGTACAGGTTACGCTATCCTGTGGCTGTTCATAACCTTAGCGGTGGTTTACATATTCGCCTTTTATCTTCCCAGTGCACTTGACGTTAAGACAAGTACAGAAATGATAGCTGTACTTGTGTTCCTGCTAATGTCAGTTATCGGAGCTATTTCAGGAATGCTACCTACTTGGGTTGCTTTAGTGATAATCGTGCTAACAGCAGGGGTATTCGCTTACATGATGAAGCAGGCTTTCGGATAGGAGGTAAGTAGATGGAAGGAGACACGAAGTTCATTTTCATGTATGCCTGTTTCGTATTCATGCTTGTTTACTTGGTAAACCAGTCAGCGGTATCTGGAATAATGATAGGAATTAACCAGACAGTTACACCTCCAACATGCGATGTCAGTGGATGGGACGCTTTAGTTGACGCAGTTATATGCGTTTTCAACAACCTCTCTTTTTTCTTTTCACTAATGAGCATATCGACTAGCTATGCAATACTGGGAACATTGATATTCACACCGTTACTAATAACACTGGTGTGGGTGATCCTGAAGATGATAAGGGGGTAAAAATGAGGAAAATAGCTTTACTAGTGTTGTGCACGTTCCTCTTTAGTTATGCTAGTGCTTTTGAGTACTACTGCTACTTACAGGGAGACAGGAGGACGATAATTTGTGACATTCCACTTGAACCGTACTGGGAAAAAATGGTAAACACATATGAGAGGATAGTTGATGTTTACAAGAAGCTAATCAAGGTAGAAAAGGATGTGAACATGAGGATAAAGGTTCTTGGCACTGAGTACTGGCAGGGAGAACAGATAACCTTATGGGTTCAGCTTGTTAACGGTAGCTTACCTATAAACAACCAGCTTTGTATACTTGATGCTTATAATCCATTTGGAGAGGTCTTAGAGGAAGAAGTTGTAATGGACTACATAAACGGTAGCAAAGGCATGTACAAGTACACATCACCAATTGATACTTCGAACATGAGCGGTAACTACATATACAACGTGGTCTGTTACACTGGTATTCACAAGTTTACCGTTTATCCGATAAGCTACAACGTAACTAAGGGAGTGTTAATAAGCGGTACTATAAACGACACTTATACATCGGACAACAAGAGACTTGTAATAGAGGAAGAGGAAATAAATGGTTCTTACACAGTGGAAGTGGTATATAACTTCAACTTTACATTTATTGGCAACATGACGAGCAACACTTACTTCATGGAGTACATTTGGTCTAGGAAAACTGGAGCAGAGGTAGAAGACCTGAACGTTTACCTTTACAACTACAATATAAGTGACTGGGAACTCATAGACACGGTAATTGGAACTACATCAGACAGCGATGCGAGTAGGTTAGTGAGCGATGACAAGTACACTAAGGACGGCTTGTTGAGGTTAAAGGTTAACGACACGATGCCTTACAACGACACTGATAAGGGTTCATTTGAGATTGACTTGTTAAAGGTTGACTTTGTTGAGACAACCCCAGAGATAAAAACGATTATAGGTGGAGGGGAGGTTCACGTACACGAACCAGAACTAACAGCGAACACCGAAGAGTTCGTAAAGTACTTACTCTCAGTAGGTAGCTTACAGCTAATTAGTAACCACGACTACTGCATGGATAACCAGACATTAGTTAAGGAGCTAACATATCAATATTGTATAGATAGTAAGTGTTTCAACACAACGAGAATTGAGTACGTTAACTGCACTTATGGTTGCGACTTGAATACGAACAGCTGTTACCCATCTCCAGCACAGCAGTTCCTAATACTGTTCGGTCTTTTCGTAATATTCATGGTGGTCTTATGGCTACTCGCAAAGCTATGAAGGGTTCGGTAGTTTCAGTAGGAGTTAGGCTAATCGTACTTTTCATGTTCTTGGTAGCATACCTCTACTCGTTGAGGTACTTCGGACTTAAAGAACCATTCTTAGTGGCTGGTAGCATGTTCGCAATACTCATAGCGTTTTTCATATTTTATGTGGGGGTTGGTAAAAGATGGGTAGGGTAAGCTTAAGGTTACCGAACAAAATAGAAAAGTTCCTTAGGGAAATGGCTAATGACCTAGGCATAACACTTTCAGACCTGATAAAAACAGCTCTTGTTGAGTTTATATCCGATAAGATACACTTAAACAAAGAAGAAAAGAGGATGCTTATACGTGTGATGTTCAAAGGAGGGAAGTACAGGAGACCGAGGAGACAGGAATGAGCGAAGTGCCTTGGATTTTAAGGAGGCAGGCGTACATCAAGATAATACTTAGCTGTAATTCTCCTATATGGGGTCAGCTCTTGTGGAAGAAAGGGTACTTATCCAATCCAAGGACAATATATGGAGCTCTAAGAGAACTATCTGAAAAGGGCATTCTTAAGAGCGTTAAACTTGGGAACAAGAGGGCGTACACCTTAACGGAAAAGGGGAAGAAGATTAGGAAGCACTTAACAGCGATTAAACGTCTGACGTAATTATAAATAAGAGTAAATGGGATTACTAATCGGTGATGTAAATGGCGAAAATAGATTATTCCGCAGAGAAGTGGGCTAGGAAAACGGCTAAAAAGGGAGCAGTGTGGAAGGAGAGGACTTTGAAGGGAGACTATGCTGGTGGGCTAGCGACTTTCATGGGAATTCCAGCCAACCCCGAGAAGGTTTCCGCTTGGGAGGAAGGGGTTAAGGCTGTTGATCCAAAGGACTTCGACAGTGCTATCGCTGGAAAGGAGGACAAGTGGAAGAAGAGATACTTAGAGGTTATGGGAAAACCAGCACGTGCACCAGCAGGTGCTTGAGGGGTTCATCCCCTTTTTATTTAAGAGGTGATGTGTATGGCGAAGAAAGAAGTAGAGGAAATGATGGAGGAGTGGGCTAGGAACTATATTGACGGTCTTTCTTGGTTCATAGCAAGGTCTATTGGAGAAACTCCAGAAGAGACCTATCAGGAATACTTGACTGTTAAGAGGATTTTCGAAGAGAAGATGCCAGAGATTAAGGAGAAGGCTAAGAAGTGGAGGAGGAGGATACTGGAGGTGTTGGGAGCATGATACCCCCAGAAAAGCTACACGAGTTGGCTAAGGAAAAGGAGGAAGTATTCGACGAAATCAGGGAACACGCTGTTAAGATTGAAGAGCTTACACACGAGTTGCCATACCCTTTTAGGGAAATAGTCCTTTACGCAAACGCAATAGTTAAGGACATCGCAGAGATGAAGGACATAACTCCATACGTCGAGGAGAAGATTGAGCAGGTGAAGTCACGCTTAAGGGAGGTCTTGTAAATGATAACAAGCGAAGACATAAACAAGGTTTACCAAGTTGAAGAAGACGTTAAGAAGCTCATAAAGAACATAGAGGAAACTAAGAAAAAGCTTTCGAAGATTGGCGATGAGCTCAGTAAGAAAGGTGAACCTTATTTTGGGGCAAAAGCAGAACTCATTAGTGGGGACTTTATTGGCTTGGAAACTAAAGCCGATAAGATACGTTGGGAATTAGTGAAGTTACAGGAAAAGATGGCTAGTAAGTTGAAGGAGGTTTTGTGATGGAGGAAGAGAAATTCGATGAAGTCATGAAGAAGCTCAAGGAACTAAGGGCTAAACAGCCTTTTAGAGAGTTTAAGAAAATGCTTGAAGAGGAAGTAGCTAGGTCTAAGAAGCTGTTTAAGGAGCACAGGAACATACCTTACTGGAGAGGCTATTACCAAGGTATGGAAGACGCTTTCAAGGAAGCACTAGACAAGTTCAAGAGGAAGTTCGAGGAGGTCTTATGAAAAAAGAGCTAGAGGAGTTCGAGCAAATAGGAGAAAACCTAAACAAGGCTGTTGAACTAGTTAGAGAAGCCTCAATAAAAGCTAATGTCTTGTCTGGAGAGATGTTGAAGAGGGGAAAAAGGGACTTAAATGTCGAATTTAGGATACTTAGGGAAGAGATAAACAAGGTACTAGTAAATATGGAAAGAGACCTTAAGAGGAATGTTGACATGTGGATTGTGAGCATAAGAAAAAAGCTCAAGGAGGTCTTGTGATGGTAACTAAGGAGGAGTACGAGAAACTAGTGGATTTATACGAAGAAATACATGGAGCTGAAACTGATACTAGACTGCTGTTGATGAGGTTTGCACTTGCTTGGCATCCACCTACGTGGCGTGAGACTTTGCGTCAGGTTAAGACTGGCGTGAAGAGGTCACTAGAGAAACTAAAGGAGGTGCTAAAGTGAGGTCAAGTGAAAGAGAAAAACTAAAGGAGGTGAAGAAGGAACTAGAGGAAGTCTTACCCCTAACTGATGAAGTGAGGGAACTACTTAACAAAGTAGTTAGAAGAGGTAAGCAAACGGCTGAGACAACTGAGAGGTTCACAGAATTGTGCAACGCTATTCATTCGAAACTCAGGAAAGCTAAGCACACCATTTCAGAGATACTAGGATGGGAGAAATACTGGGAGGAGTTACTAAAATGATGGAAAACCTAATAAACGAAAAGAAGAGTAAAAGTTTTATGAGCCCTCGGTATCTAGCCCTCCTCTTATTTTTATTGTTGCCATCTCTTTCAAGGGCAACCATATACTTGAACTCTTGTCCTCCGACTGACAGCTACACGTACATAAATGACAGTTTAGTTGTAACTAATTCTAGCCTAGTGTGTGGTAACTACACGTCAACATCTGGTTTATTCGTTATAAAAGATGGAGTAACCCTTGACTTTAACAACTCCTTGTGGTACACTAATAGCTCTGACCTAATAAAGACTAACGCTACTAGTTTCGCCATTAAGAACCTAAGGGTAGGGACTTTAGGGGAATGTGACGGAAGCGTAATAGGTATGAAGAGTACAAGTGGAAGCTCGTACATAACTAATGGTTCTGGAGTTCTTCCAAGGTACTCTTTGATTAACCTAAACATGACAGGTTGCTATGGAAACCTAATTAATAACACAGAGGAAGTAAGCTTACTAGCCATTAACATAACTGGACAAGCACCTTCATCTTATTTTAACAACTACGTTAATATCTTCCACGAAAATGTCAACTCTTCAATTACTGATGTGTGGAAGAGCGATGATAATGTTATACTACTTGCGGAGTACGGTGAGTTAAAGGTATTCGGTACTAGGTGCTTATACGAACAGCTCGAACTGCCTACTGATCCACCTGAGGGCTACAACAGAAGTAGCTACTTCTACTTCGCTGTTTATGACCAAGACGACAACGAGCTTTACTCGATGAACGTAACGTTTGACCACTGCCCATTTAGAGTAATCCTCCCAAGAAATGTAAACAAGTCGGTTAACTCAGCTTACACTGATTTTAACCCAAGAGTTGAAGTGGTAACTAATCCATTCTACGACTACCCAGATGACCTTGCACTTGACCTCTATCCAGAAAGGGAAAACGAGCTATTCGGACACGAGTACAGTGACCACTGGATTTCTTGTGCTTACTACGGCGATGACCCTTACAGAAACAGCACAAATGAGGTACAGTACGCTATATCAGACGTTGGGTTGTACGCTTACAGTAGCGTCAACGTTAACATAACTGAAGAGTGCATGGACATATGGGTGAATTACCCAAGGGACTACACTAACTACAACTATTTAGAAGGAGCAACTACAATTGGTTGTAGGTGGGAAAGTGAGGAATGGAGTGGGTCAGAAGGAGATGCGGATATATGTGAGTACGAGATATATGGAGATTGGGTTGAACTCAGACCAATTAGCATAAACCTAACATGGATACCTTACACGAAGTACAACATAAGTTGGGAGGACTTCGAACAGGTAAACCCAGAAGCTGTCACTGTTCTTTGGGAAAGTGACCAAGTATTACAGTCCAAC
>Ga0190363_1000546_pt1 | contig 22347 bp, 20 predicted proteins | sample 48721867_MG_FD_161272 | JGI IMG/M metagenome (GOLD analysis project Ga0190363, IMG submission 161272) | Hydrothermal vent microbial mat bacterial communities from Southern Trench, Guaymas Basin, Mexico - 4872-18-6-7_MG | ecosystem: Environmental > Aquatic > Marine > Hydrothermal vents >... | reverse complement strand
ATCATAGCATAATAGATATGGCAAAAGACTTTCCAGAGTTCGTGAAGGACTCTTTAATGGTTAAAGCCTGGGGCAATAAAGTAATAGAGGTAGTCGGAGGTAGGCCGGTACATCCAGTATCATGTCGTGTAGGAGGATTTCATAAGATAATACGTAGAGATCAATTACTAAGCTTACTCAAGAACATATACGAGATAAGGCATGCTGCAAAGAGAATACTTGAATTCACATTGAAACTACCTATACCAGACTTTAAACGAGATATAGAATATGTATCACTTAGAGGAGATAAAGAGTATCCTTTACTCGAAGGTAGAGTTGTATCAAATAAAGGATTAAACATAGCTGAAGACGAGTTAGAAAAAGTCATAGAAGTCGAACAAGTACCATATTCTACTGCTCTAAGATACCGTATAAAAGGTAGAGGAACATACGTGGTAGGACCAATAGCTAGATTCAACAACAACTACGACTTACTGTTACCCGAAGTAAGAGAAACAATAGAAGCACATGGATACAAAGCCCCATTAACGAATACTTATCAAAGCATTATTGCTAGAGCAGCTGAAGTCTACCAAGCAGTCCTAGAACTTGAAGAACTAATACTATCATATCGTGAACCAAAAGAACCATATGTTGAAGGCAAAATCAGGGCAGGATGGAGTGCTGCCATAACCGAGGCACCAAGAGGGATACTATACCATGCATACAAAGTTGATGATCAAGGATTTGTAATTGACACCAACATTATACCGCCAACAGCACAAAACCTAGCAGCAATAGAGGATGACATTAAGTCGCAAGAAGAAATCATCTGGAAAGAAAGCTTCGAGAGGGCAAAACTACTAGTAGAGCAAACCATAAGAAACTACGACCCATGTATATCATGCTCCGTACACACAATAAGAATTATAATAGAGAAAGATTAAAAATGTCTTTTTACACTAGTTTACACTAAGATAACTAATAGTACTTCAGTAGAAAAAGAATGTTAAGTTCATACTTTATGTAGTAGAACGAAAAACCGTTTTCTTGTTTGTTACTCTTATTTTCTAAGTTTTGCATATGCATCAAGTGCTGCAGCATACAATGTATATGCTACTGGTGATGGTGTAAGCCATGGATGTGTTGCTACTTGTAACGTTAGTATATCTAATAATCTGACTCTATGCTGTATTAGTACTCCTAACATGTTAATGAATTCTGCTACTGATGGTCCCCCAGCCACTTGCGCGCCTATGATCTCACGTGAAACTTTTGATATTAGAAGTTTCAACTTAATCTTCTTGGCACCTGCTAGTACTCCTGGGTGTCTATCTACAGCTTCTCCAACACCTATTACATAATCTATTTCTTCTTTTCTAGCCCTGTTCTCAGTGATGCCTGCACATGCGAATACAGTATCTCCTATCCTTGTTGAGAATACACCTATAGAACCTACGTATCTACATGGTGCACCATTAGCGGATAAGTTTAGTGCTACAATTCTAGCATCAGTAGTCGCTGCTGAGGCTAGTTGCACCATTATAGGTTTACCGGTTATAATATCTGGTCTTTCTATACAATCACCAACAGCGAATACTATTGGATTACTAGTTCTTCTACAGTTGTCTACAAGTATGCCTCCAAGTGGTCCAAGTTTTAAACCCATAGCTTTTGCGAGATCAGTATTAGGTTTTACACCAACGGATATGATAACAACATCAGCAGGCAGTTCTTCGCCTGTTGACAGCTTAACCTTCTCGACTTTACCAGAACCTTCAATACTAACAACACTAGTATTAGTCTTGATATTAACACCATGCTTCCTAAGCTCTTCCTCAGCTAGAATAGCGAAATCCTCATCAAAGTTCTTGAGCAGACAATGAGGTAGTATTTCAACAATAGTAACATTCTTACCTGCTTTCGCAAGTTCATCTGCAATTTCAACACCTACAAAACCTCCTCCAATAATTACGATATTGGTTGCACTTCTAATACTCTCAATCATCTCTTTCATGTAATTGTAGTCTTTAATAATGTAGTATACGTTTTTGAGTTCCTCACCTTTTAAACCAAGCTTTGTGGGCCTAGAACCAGTAGCCAATACTAATTTCTTAAATCCTATTTCTCCGCTCTTACTGGTTTTAACAATTCTGTTATCAAGATCCACTGATTTAACTTCATCTATTATTAAGTCGATACCTAGTTTGTGTAATGGTGCATCTGGTAATATGTTTTTATCAATACTATCTATTGAATGGAATAAATACGGTATAGCACACGGTATTAGCACCTTCTCTTCACGTCTAATAAGAGCAACAGATCTCTCAGGATTCAACCTCTTCAACGTAATTGCCGTCGTATAACCTGCAGGGCCGCCACCAATGATTACAACATCATAACTTTTCATCATAAACCCCCATATACGTTGTGAAGCAGAAAATATATGCATTACTATAAATAATCAACATCAGATTATATATTATATGTAAGAACATAATACATACTTCAATAATAATGAAATTAAATATTCTTGCATTATGGTATGCTTATAGAAAGAATAATATCTAAAAACCTGGCACAAAAATATTATGTAACTTAGCATTTTAGGGATCTTAATAGTTGATTGTATATCTTAACATGTAGTTCTAAACAACAAATTTCTCACTATAGTTTGAATACGTAGGATACAGATTACATATTATACAATGTCTTGTAAGAATAAACGTCTACAATAAATAATGATAGTGATAGAGAAGGTGTAAAGAACAAGTATATGAATTAGGTTTTATAACCAATTTCTTAATATTATTTTAATTAATTCTATCATTAATAGTTAAGCATACTATAATACCCTATTTAGATGTAGTAATTAATAATAGAAAGTTATAGCTAAATAGTTTACATTAATTAATCTGAGTAAAATAGTTATATGACTGTAAAAGTAGTTCTATATTGAACAACTGTTCGGCCGGGATATAAAAATGGATTACTTGGGCAATCTTATAGAAAAAATAGAGAATCTTAAGAGACGTAGAAATGCGGTAATATTAGCACATAATTATCAGCTCCCAGAAGTACAAGACATAGCAGATTACGTAGGAGATAGTTTGGAGCTTGCGAAAAAGGCTATGAATGTTGACGCTGACGTAGTTGTTCTTGCAGGCGTATATTTTATGGCTGAGACTGCAGCTATATTGAACCCTGATAAAATAGTCTTAATACCTGACCCAGGTGCTGGTTGCCCTCTTGCATCCTTCCTCACCATAGATACAATACGAAGGTATAGAGAGAAGTACCCTAGGGCTCCTTTAGTTATCTACATAAACTCGTATGCTATGGCAAAGTATTATGCTGACTACATAGTTACTAGTGCATCTGCATTGAAACTTGTAGGTAAGCTTGATGAAAATGAAATAATATTTGGGCCGGATAGAAACCTTGCGTCTTATGTTGCAGAGGTTACTGGTAAAAACGTTATACCGATACCATTGGGTGGCTACTGTTCTGTACATGAATTTTTAGTTAGTGAGTACTACGTTAGAAAAGCTATTCAAGAACATCCTAATGCGAAGCTCCTTATCCACCCAGAAGCGCCTCCAGAGGCACGGAAGTTGGCTCATTTTGTTGGGAGTACTAGTCAAATGATTAGAGCTATAGGAGAACTAGGTGGCAATGAATTCCTACTTGGTACTGAAGAAGGATTAGTGTATAGAGCTAGGAAAATGTATCCGAACAAGAGAATATATCCTGTTAATCCAAGAGCTATCTGTATAAACATGAAGAAAATAACGTTAAAGAACATAGTAGAAGCTTTAGATAAAATGAAGTTTATCGTAAGAGTTGATGATAATATAGCTAAGAAGGTACGTGAGACACTACAGTTATCATTTGAAACGGTGAAGTAGCATTGGCTGAATACTTACTAAGAGATAAAATCTTAGAATGGATTAAAGAAGATGCTCCTTTAGGTGATATAACTAGTGAAAACATTATACCAGATAATATTGAGGTAAAAGCAATAGTCAAAGCTAAAGAAAGAGGAGTAGTAGCTTGTGTTGAAGATATAGCTCAAGTACTTGAAAGCTTAGGCGTTACTGTAAAATTATTTAAGAAAAGTGGTGATGAAGTACGCTCTGAAGAAGTAGTAATGGAACTTAAAGGTAATGCCCGTAAGATATTAATGATTGAGAGGGTTTTACTTAATTTACTTAGTTACTTATTCGGTATTGCTACTACCACCAAGGATCTTGTAGAAAAAGTACGTAAAGTTAATCCTAAGGTTAAAGTCGCTGCAACTAGAAAGGTTATTCCGGGTCTAAGGTACTTGGTTAAGAAGGCTGTGCTAATTGGTGGTGGTGATACACATAGGCTTAGCCTCAGTGATGCTGTATTGATAAAAGATAACCACATAGCTATAGTAGGTGACGTAAAGAAAGCTATTCATGAAGCAAAGAAAAGGGCAAGTTTCATACATAAAATAGAGGTAGAAGTAGAAAGAATAGATGATGCCATAAAAGCAGCTGAAGCTGGTGCCGACATAATCATGGTAGATAACGTTGATCCTAGTACTTTAGCAGAAATTATTCGTACCTTAAAGGATAAAAAGTTGAGAGATAAAGTACTAATTGAAGTAAGCGGTGGCATAACTCCCGAAAATATAGAAGAATATGCTAAGATGGGCCCCGATATAATTAGCACAAGTTACATAACAATGAAAGCTAAGCCAATCGACCTAAGCTTAGACATTGTAGAGGTGGTTAAAGGATGAAAAGAATAGCCATAATAGGATGTGGGAACATAGGTAGTGAATTATCTAAAGCTATTGATAGAGGTATAGTAAGAGCTAAATTAGTAGCCCTCTATGACATAATAATTGATAAATGCACGAATATAGCTTCAACTCTTAGTAATGAAAAACCTACTGTAGCTGGGAAATTTGAGGAATTACTAACATTGAAGCCAGATATAGTAGTTGAAGCTGCAAGTCAAGAAGCTGTTAGACAATATGGTGAACAGATATTGTTGAATGGTATTGACCTTGTAGTACTGAGTGTTGGTGCCCTCCTTAATGACGATATTCGTAAAAGATTAAGAGAAGCCTCACATAAGACCAGTGCAAGGATATACATTCCTTCAGGAGCTATTGCGGGTTTGGATGCTATAAGAGCATTAAGCGTAATTGGTATAGATAAAATAATTCTAAGGACTAGAAAACCTCCTAAGACGCTTAAAGGAGCTCCTGGTGCACAAGATATTGAATTAGATAAGTTAACAAAACCACAAGTAATATTCCGTGGACATGCAAGCAAAGCGGTAAAATTATTCCCTGCAAACATAAATGTTGCTGCAACGTTAACCCTCATGGCTAATAGAGAACCAATAGTAGAGATAATAGCGGATCCTACAATTAACAAGAATATACATGAGATAATAGTAGAATCTAAGGCATCTAAGATAAGAATAGTTGTAGAAAATAATCCTAGTCCCTCTAATCCTAAGACGAGCTACTTGGCTGTACTCTCAGTAATAGAACTATTAAGGAGTATAACATCAGAACATATATTCTAGATAAAAAGACAGTGATAAACTTACTTTACATGTACTGTTTCTAAGAATAGTTTTTCTACTGTTTCCAGCATTCTCTTACGGCATTCTACACATACTTCGAACGGTGATTTAGAGTATGGCTGGCCTCCACCCATTATACAGCCATCGGGACATATGTATAATACTATTGTTCCTGCTTTGATTAATCCTCTTTTAACGGCTTCAAGGATTCCTTTTACCTCATATGGTCCTACTGCTTTTACGAAACCATAGATTCTTGGCGCGATCACTTGGTCTGGTTTGCTAGGCTTATATGATTCTAGGTCTAGTTTACTTAGCATTGTTTGTAGTTCTCTCGTTGTTAACACGTATTCTCCGTGGAGTTTTCTTGCAACACATTGAGTTATCAATACGCTACGATAGCCTAAACGTATTGGAGGCGGTCGTACGAGATATTTTCTCAGCTCTGGATAGAACTGATTGACGTACTTATACTCGGCTTCGCTTGCAGGTACTATGTTTAGTTCATGGGATAGCTTCAACTCTGATAATGGTGACCATACTATTACTTTATCGAAACCTAAGTCTCTCAAAGCGGTTATGATCTTTCCGGGGTGCACGTTTTCTGCCTCAGCCAGAGCTGCAAGTGCTTCAAACTCTATGTATGCTATAGGCTTGGTTTCACTTGCTAAGAGCTTCTGAACGTTCCCTATATCACTACGATAGTTTATTGCTCCTACTGGACAGTAGGCTGCACATAATCCACAAAGTATACATGTAGTATTCTCGAAAGGCTCTTGGAATGGCGTTGAGATAGCTATGTTTATTCCACGATTAATGGTGCCTATAGCATATACTCCTAGCTCGCGGCAGACACCAATACATCTTCCACATATTATACACTTTTCAGCATCAAGATACAAGATCTTTCCTTTAATATTTACTAAGTATTCGCGGCAGAATTCAAAGCGTCTTTCACCTTGGCGGAACCACTTGCCTTCAGCTATCTTTTTGACAAGACTTAAAAATTCCCACTTATTTATGGGACATCCACGTAGCCAGTAATCTACTTTAACATACTTTGTTATGGGTTCTCCTTCAACAACCTCGCCCACTGGTACCTTACCACCGTATACTCTTTCTGCACCTTCTTTTCCAACATCTTTCATGAGCCCTGGTATTCCTCCAAGTAGGCTACATGAACCCAATGCTATTAGGATTTTAGCTTTTCTTCTTATCTCTTTAAGCTTCTCTATGTCTTCCTTTGATGCTACTGCTCCCTCAACAAATACTATATCGTATTCTTCTCTTTCACTAGTGAAGCCTAATAATGGTTCGTAAGCTATCTCTATATCGTACTCTTTTAGTAACTTTAATAGCTCTTCACCTAAGTTTAATATCTCATGTCTACATCCTTCACAGCCGGCTAATGAATATATGCCTACAACTAATTTGGTTTTAGTCATGAATATCACCTTCATCTTGTTACTATTACGTGTACAGCACATGGAAGACATGGATCATAAGCTCTGATGAGCATTGATGCTTGCTTCCTTACCTCATCTATTCCTTTATTTTCTTCGAGTAGTTTCCTGCCTAGAACTTTTGCAGATTCCTCTATATGTAACGCGTTCATTGCTGTAGGCGTTATCACGTTTGCATATGTTACTCTTCCACTAGAATCTACTTTATAGTGGTGTATTAACAGCCCTCTAGGTGCCTCTATTATTCCTACACCTTCTCCTTCTCTTGTTTTTACCTCGGCTCTAAGCTTAAGTTCTCTATCCTTTAGTTCTTCTAGTTTTTCTCTAGAATCCATTATAGTGTACAGTATTTCTATTGCTTTAACCTTGAGGTTATTGAATGGATTGTTAAGTAGTCTACTTAGTTTTGAAACGTACTCATCTAGTCCTATAAGTCTTTCACCATAGGCTAGCATTCGTGCTCTAGAGCCTACGTGGAACACCTTACCCTTATAGGTATAGGCCTTAGAGTTTGAGTAGCTTACAGCTTTTTCCTCAATATACTTGCTATATTCAAGCCCATGGAATCTGACTCCGTCAGAGCCTACTATGTGGTCTCCAAGGGATAAATAGCCCATGGGCGACTCAGCTACAAGGTAGGTAGGTGAAGGATCACTTAGTTCGGGGAGATTTAACTCCATTACTTGCTCTACTATATCTTTAGCTAGTTTCTCTGCTTTCTTAAGGACTTCAATTATATGTTCTATTTTCTCCTTAAGGAATTTCTTGGTGAATCCTCCGACTCTATAAGTGTTGGGGTTTACTATTCTACCTGCTAGTAAGTCTACGGCTTTAAGGCATAGGCTGTTTAACTGGAATCCTTGGCGTACAAGGTCAGGGTTTACGTCTAGTAGCTCGCCTAGGCTCTTAGCATTGTAGTAATCTGGTAATGCTAAGAAGAATAAGTGTACTGCATTGTTCTGTGCTATTTGGACCTTGTTCATTACTTCCTTTAGTATTATGGCGTCTTCAGGTAATTCTACTCCCAACGCGTTTTCTACTGCTGTAACTGATGCTAGGAAGTGTGCTATACTACATGCACCACATATTCTTGAGGCTATTAATGGTGCTTCATCGTATTTTCTTCCTTCTATTACTGCTTCTATTAGTCTTGCATCTTGTGTGACAACAAATTTTGAGTCTACTTCGTTCTCACGTATACTTATCTTTAATTCTAGGTGCCCGAATACCTTATCTATTCTCTCAGTTATTTCCAAGCTCATCTTAGTGATCCCTCCTTTGTATTCTTCTTAATTACTTCCTTGATAACATTGTATATGTAGTCTAGCTTGGGATGATTATTCCAGAAAAGCTTCATCTTCGAATAGAGTTCATCTAGATCTATATTGTACTTAAGATAGAGTTTTGCAGCTTCTTCTAACACGTCCTTTCGTGTTATTGGTCCACGGCATCCAATACATGGGGTTCCTTCTCTCGTACATGGACTATTACATCCAGCCATTGTTATTGGTCCTAGACACGGAATACCCTTGGTTAACAAACATTCGCTTTCATGAAGTGGACATTCAGCACATACTGGTATTCCTTCTACACCGTACTCCTTCGCCAAATCTAAGAGTAAACAGTAGCCTCCTTTCCTTGGACATGACTGGCACTTCATCCTATGTGCTGCGAGTATAAGCTCTAGTATTACTCTACGATTACGTCTAACACGTTCAGTATCAGTATATATCTTTAATCCTTCGGAAACAGGGTAAGCACATGCTGGTACTAATCTACCATTAGCTAGCTCTACTATACACATTCTACATGATGCTTCACGATATATCTCCTTGAAGAAGCATAGTGTTGGTACACTATATCCTGCCTTTATTATAGCATCTAATAAATGGGCGCCTTCTCCTACTTCAACTGGTTTATCATTAACATATACCTTAACCATGGAACAACATCACCTCTTCTCAACTGCTCCTACAGGACATGTGATATAACATCTGCCACAACGTATACACTTTGAAGGATCAATAACGTACTTCTTGCCAGGTTCACCTGTTATAGCATTGGCTGGACAATTCTTTGCACATGTACCGCAACCAGTACATTTTTCGGGGTTTATCCAGTACTCTACTAACCGTGTACATACCTTTGCAGGACATCTCTTGTCACGCACATGAGCTAGGTACTCGTCTTTGAAGTATCTTAATGTTGATAGCACAGGATTTGGAGCTGTTCCACCTAAAGCACATAAGCTTGAACTACGTATGACATCTCCTAATTCTTCTAGTATCTCTATGTCTTCTTCTGTTCCTTCACCATTGGTTATCTTCTCTAAGGTGTCGTACAATATTTTCATACCTATACGGCATGGGAAGCATTTACCACATGACTCTGCTACAGTGAAACTTGTGAAGAATTTTGCTACGTCAACCATACAGCTATGGTCATCTATTACTACTATTCCACCAGAACCCATTATTGCTCCAGCTTTCTGTAAGGTCTCGTAGTCTATTGGTGTTGATAGTAAGCTTGCTGGTATACATCCACCACTTGGCCCACCTATTTGTACTGCCTTGACTTTCCTGCCTTCTGGGGGTCCTCCCGCTATCTCCATTACGAGCTTTTCTATTGTTGTACCAACTGGTACTTCATATGCTCCAGTACGCTTTACTGATCCAGTGACACAGAACATCTTTGTGCCCTTGGTCTTCTCTGTACCATATTTGACGAATTTCTCCCATCCCTCAGCCATTATCGTTGCTACATGAGCTAATGTTTCAACATTGTTTATGATTGTAGGCTTACCCCATAATCCACGTGTTGCTGGGTAGGGAGGTCTTTGTCTAGGAGATGTTCTGCCTTCTATTGCTGCAATTAATGCTGTCTCTTCACCACATACGAAGGCTCCAGCACTAAGAATAACTTCTACATCGAAGCTGAATCCTCTTCCAAGGATATTCTCTCCTAGTAAACCATACTTTCTTGCTTGTTCGACAGCTTTGGCTAAGCGTTCAGCCATTAATGGTTTCTCTGCTCTAACGAAAATGAACCCTTTACTTGCACCAATAGCATAAGCTGCTATAATCATTCCTTCAAGTACTCGATGTGGATCTGATTCTGCTAGAAGACGATTCATGAACGCTCCAGGGTCTCCTTCGTCAGCATTCATTATGATGTATTTAACGTCCCCTGGTTGTTCACGTGCTATCTTCCACTTAAGCCATGTGGGGAATCCTGCTCCTCCGCGTCCGCGTAGACCTGATTTTCTTATCTCTTCTATTACTTCTTCGGGTTTCATGTTTAATGCGCGATCTAGTCCACGATATCCTCCAAGAGCTATGTATTCTTCTATAGATTCTGGATCTACTATTCCACAATTCCTTGAAACCCATCTAACCTGGTTCTTCCAAGGCTCTAACTCTTCTAGTAACGGTACCTTGTCTTCTCCCTTAGCTTTTCCAGTACGGTATCTTAATGCAAATGCTCCTGAAACGTCTCCTTCAAGGTATTCTTTTATGATCTTTGGTATGTCCTCTGGCTTTACGTTTGCGTAGATAGCTGCAGGCATACCTTCTTTTACAAGTTCTATCCATGGATCAATGTAGCACATACCCATACAGCCAGTTTTACGTACATCAACTCTTATGCCACGGGACTTAACCTCCTTTATCACTGCATCATATACTTCTCTTGCACCAGCTGCAATAGTACAGCTAGCCATAGGCACCTTTATCTTGAAGCCATATTTACCATACATGATCTCTCTTAGACGATTCTCCCTCTTCTTACGGCATTCAGGGTCTTCATGACATAATGGTCCGTTAAGTCTACATCTAATATAGTGTCTACAAGGATATTCAGGACTATGCCAACAACGATCACAACATTTATCCATGAGGCTCCAGGTCATTTCTCCCCCCTCATCTTTCTAAGAGCTAACGCACGATACTTTGCAACAATCCTCCTAGCTTCCTGTAATGTTACGTGACCATGAAGGTATCTTTCCTTACCATCTCTACTTACAACCATTACTACTGGTGCTAAACTACATGCCCCAAAACATCTAGCCTTTTCTATAGTCACTGTTCCATCCTTTGCTGTTTTCTCGTATTTTCCTAATCCCAAGAAACTTCTCATAGCCTCATAATTGTCTAAATTACCTTTGAGATGACATGCTGTGCCCATACATACAAGTATAATGTAGTATCCTGGTCTCTCAAGTTTAAATTGATGGTAGAATGTAGCTACAGTAAGAATATCTACAAGCGGTATACCAGTAAGCCTTGAGAGTTCTTCTAGTGCTTCACGCGGAAGATAACCATATACTGCTTGTATTTCTTGAAGCATTCTCATGAGATGTCGTTTCTCTCCATGATATCGTGTTACTATCCCGGATACAACCTTAGTTATACTCTCTGGCGGAACCTCATGCATTGCGTGGGGTACCATTGCTGAGGTCAAGGTATATACACCGAGGTGTACCCTGATGAATTAAGAGGTGCTAATATCAACATTAGTATGCCTGCTATTAGAACATTGTAGTACTTACATAGTAAGAGGTAAATCATAGTTGTAGTATTAATTTAATTATACGTAATTACGTGTAATTACGATTGGCTTAATTGTTTTGCAAATAGTGATGAAATCAATAACTAAATATGTGATATATAAGGATAGATTACTCTAATAAGGGGAAGAATCTGCAACGACATGCTTTATCTCTGATACATCTGCTTACTGTTAGCCTCGCCAGGTTCATTGAATTCCTTATTACTGGTAATATCTCTTCTGCTATCATTGGTATATGTTTCCCTAGATCTTTTAGTATGTCTCCTATGTATTCTAGTATTACTTCTTCCTTACCTAATACTACTAGCGCTTTGTTTATATCGTTATGTAAATACGATGATATTGCTGCCTCGTAGAGTTCTTGAAGGTAACTTATCATCTTGTCTGCTTCTTCTACTAAGCTATTCTTCTCTTCCCTTGGTAATGTTGCTAATATTCCTGCTAGTCTTGCAACGGAGTCTGCTATCTCTTTTAGGTTTCCCAAGACTATTATCGAATCTATTACTTCCTGGTTTTTCTCAGGTGACTCCTGGTATACTTTTCTCTTTGATACTCTTAGTCCTAGGTAGTATATTCCTTCAGCTTCCTCTTCCAGGTCTTTCAGCTCATTTAGTGCTTCTTTACTTATGTTAAGTAGTATTCCTCGTGTTATGTTAAACATTTGATTCAATATATTGGAGAGCTTCTCTATTATTGATGCCGTATCCACTAGTGCTTCCATAAACGTTAGCTTATAGGAATATCCTTTTAGACCTGGTAGTATGACTATTCCTGGCAGTTTTCTTCTTAGTATTTTCATTGATTCCTCTATTACCTCGCGTTTACCTTTCACATGTATCTCTGAAACACCTTCAATGTATGCGCCAATAACTTCCTCAACAAGCTGCTTAGTATTCCTGCGTGAAGCGTCTAATGCGATTCTTAATCCGGAGGGCTCCTTTACTTCTTTTTCCCTCGGTGAACGTAGTATTATGGAGTCCTCATGTTTCTCTAACTCTACTACATCTCCTACCTCTATACCAAGTTCACGACACCATCTTTTAGGTATGGTTACAGCATAGGAGGCTTCTCCTACCTTAAGTATCTTCCTTCTCTCCTTTTCTAAAGCCAATACATATAGCACCTGCAGTTACAACTAATATTGCTATAGTAAGCAATTATATATCTTGACGCTAGAATAATTATGATATACCTTTTCCTTGGCATATAACGTAGTATAACCATGTAGTAATACCCTTAGTTACCATAAGGGTAGGTGCACAGTAAGTCGGCCAGGTATAATTATAATTTAGACTAATGCTAAAGTAAAGTATGACAGGGCAGATGTCTTCATGTTCAAGATAGGTAAGGGTAGACCAGTAATAGATCCATATGAACGAGTCTCTAGGAATAATACACGTGCACCATGTAGTAGAGTACTCCTATTTTTCACACCATTCTTGTTCAAGATTGCAACAAGAATGCTAGAGAAATACGAGGAGGTAAAGTATAGTGGGCTATTGTTTAAATCCGTTAAAGGCTACTATAATGGAAAAGAAGTATTCCTAACTTTACCATACTTTGGGGCACCAGCCGCTACGGCAGCATTAGAAGTATTGATTGCTGGTGGAGGTAAAACATTCATAATGGTAGGTGAAGCTGGAGCCATAAACCCTATTCTACGAATAGGTGATATCCTAGTACCAACATGGGGTTTACGTGAAGAGGGGACGAGCTATCACTATATGCCTCCAGACTATGTTCCGAGACCAGACACTAATCTGGCTAGAACATTGTTCCGTGAGGTAAAGAAGATCAAGGGTAAGAAAAAGATAAAGTACTTCAAGGAGGTATATGGAGTACCGATGCAATATTCCGTGAAACAACCGATAAAGTAGTAGAATATTCTAGAATGGGTATTCTAGGAGTAGACATGGAGGCTACAGCCTTAATGACTGTAGCAGCTTACCGCAGAGTAAGATTAGCCGTAATAGTATCAATATCAGATGAACTCTACGGTAAACAATGGAATCCAGGCTTTGGTACAAAAAAGTTGAAGAAAACAGAAAAGATCATTGTGGAAGCAGCTCTCAAAACATTAACCAAAACAATTGGTGAATAATGACGTTATGGTAAGAGTTAGTTTAGGATAAAACTAAGCTATTTGTGTCTTCGTAAAAGGATACATTATTCTACAACCAGTAGGTTATCTCTTCTCCCTATTACGCCCTTTTCCACGAAGGCTGTTAGCACAAGTCCCTTAGCAAGGATCGATGGATTGACCCGTACAACACCTTTAACTTCAACTTCGAGTACACCTTTAATTACGTCCTCCTTGATCTTCTCGCCAGTTCCATTACGATACACGTAATATTCAATGTCGAATCCACTCTGTATTCTTTCAGCTTCCTCGCCCTTAACTTTGATAGGTAATTCTACTTTAGATGGAGTAAGATGAAGTAATACCATGTACTTCAAGTCCTAATTACCTCCCACGGCTGGTTAGAGATACTTGATAATTTATTTTTATTCCTTGTCCCGAATCCTTAATCTGTATGCAAGAATACCTTAGACGTGATGCTTATCTAGTCTTAATCTAGTTATACCCAGTTGTAGAGAAATATATTATCTAGTACTCCTATGTACTACCTACTTAGGTGTGAATATATTGTCAGTAATACTTGTCGAGGAGTTGTCTAAGAGTCGTAGTGGTAAGCATGCTGTACGCAAGCTGGCCTTCATCGTATCTAAGGATGGTGGTGTAAGAAAAGTAGATTGTAGTAATGGTGAGGAAGGAGTTAAAACATATGCTAAGGGATGGAGTCGTGTATGTAATGTTGAGTTAAAGGAGAACGAGTATGCTGTACAAATACATCTAGTCCGAAACCTTTATGGACATGTTAAAGGATACATAGAGGTCTATGACCATAATGGTAACATGGTTTTCCGTGCAGTATACCGTAAGCTAAAGATACGTAGAAGTCATGGACACCTACGTTATGCATGGATTGTTAAGCGAGTAGCCGAGGAGCTAAAATTACCTGTTAAGAGGTACAACCTAGGTGTAGTGGTGTAAATAGAGCATGCCTAGACTCTTAGAACCATTAACTGATGAAGAAAAAGAAGCCGCTAATAGGATGATACAAGCATTTAGTACGTTCAATGCATTCGTGTTTGAGCTACCAGAAAGAAAACTATTCTTTAACGTAATACATAAGGTTGGGCTTGAACCATTAATAACCATAAAGGAATTAAGAAGGAGAAAAGTAATCATTTACGTTGTATTGTTAAACGAAAGACCTTGTATCAACGAATGCCAGTATAGGTGTCGAGGTAAAAAGGGTGATGAACAACGCAAGTGCATTCATGAATGTGTGGAGAAATGTATGGGGGAGCGTAAAGAATACTTAATCAATGCTTTAAGGGAATCCTCCAAGAAAAATTCCTAGAATTCAGGAATTAGGCACTCATAAAATCTCTGAACGATATCCTACCAACAATGCATCTTTCATTTTGATTGTTATTGATAAAAGCTGGATTCCGTGTTATGTAACTCTATTTTAGTCATGAAAATTATTGTATTTATAAAGCTGTGTTCATCTTGTTTTTAGGATTTTGTTTAGAGTAGGGAATTTACTAAGTAGTTCGTTGATATCCCTTGGTAGATGTCTTGCTCCATACCCCATACATGAGTAAGCGCCCATAGCGTTACCGAGGAGGGCTGCTTCTTCGGGTTTAAGATTCAACATCAATCCATATATGACTCCAGCGTTAAATGCATCACCTGCTCCTGTTGTATCAACGACTTCTACTCTAAATGGTGGAATCCTTAGTACCTTATCATTAGTTATGATAGCTGAACCTTGGGATCCGAGTTTCAAGAATACAGCACTTGGTTTGAGAATTTCATAGATTCTCTTAATACCTTCCTCGATACTGCTTACTCCTATTAAGTAGGTCATTTCATCCTTATTAAGGAAGACATAATCCACGTAGCCTTTAAGCCTATGTACTAGTTCGGGTTTCTCAGTAGCTATTCCTTCAAGGTCTATACTTACCATGGTGCCTACTTCTTTTCCTCTTTTAGCTAATGTTGTTATGTTTGCTTCGCCATCTTTGCTTAGTGCCATATAACCTGATATGTGTACATGTGCTATCCGCGTATTCATCGATTTTAAGGCTGTTCTAGGATTAGCTAGAATATTAGCTCCTCTATATCCTATAATTGTCCTAGAACCATTAGGAAAGACTAGTATAGTCATCACACCAGTAGGTTCCTTACTTATCCTTTCAATAAATCTTGTATCTACACCCTCCTGTGCAAGAACTTTTATAGCCTCATCTCCGAAGGTATCTGTACCAACAGCACCTACAAGTTCTACTTTTACACCTAGCCTTGAAAGGGCTACAGCTATGTTACCACCTACACCGCCATGCATTACCTTCATTGATTTAGCTACTATTGATACATCATCACTAGGCAATGAGTCTACGTAAAAGAGTATATCTATATTGATATCTCCGAAAACTAGTACTACTCCACGTCTATGTAACCTCAAGTTTTAGAACGCCTCAACTCCCTTACCACTGACATAAGCTTCCTAACTCTTTCTGGATCCACTGGATTCTGTGTTAAGCCATGGTATTTGAAGTATGTGCCTACAATTGCTCCATCAGCGTATCTGAGTAGATCTCGAGCGTTTTGTGGATTTAATCCACTACCTATAATTACTGGAGTATCGCCAACAGTTTCTTTAACTATCTTTACATCATTGGGTGATGGAGGCTCACCTGTCATAGATCCAGTAACTATTATAGCGTCAGCCATGTAGAAGTCCGTCCATGTGGCATGTGTTTTAAGGTCTATACCAGGGAATACTACGGAATGCTTCTTCACTATATCTGCGAAGAACTTTATGTCCCATGCGTGAAGAAGTTTTCTTAGCCTCATAAGATCAGCAGCATTACCATGATCGAATTCTCCAGTATCCCATACAGCTGCTCCAGTATAGAGACATACCCTAATGAATTTAGCACCTGCAGCCTTCGCTATACCTAATGCTACCCTACCCCCATTATGTATTACCGTTATTCCTACTGGTACATTAACCTCTTTTACAACAGCTCTGGCAGCTACAGCATGAGCTGCTATCTCTTCTGGAGGTATTCTATTAGCTCCTGAATAATATGGGAGATCCCACATGTTCTCAACAATGAGGCCATCAACTCCTCCTTCAACTAAAGCTTTTGCATCTCTTAGCGCGTTTTCGATAATCACATCCATATCCCATCCTTCATAAGCTGGCGATCCTGGAAGAGGCATTAAATGCACCATACCTATTATAGGCTTATCAACTCCAAACAATTCTTCTAAGTTTCTAAGCCTTTTACCGTAGAAGGATTTCGCCCATTCAGGAATGAGTTTATCCAAGTCTATCTTCATAATATAAGCCCCCACATCATATAGGGATTATAGAGTAATAATGCTTGTCGCTATCATTAGTACAGTAGTGTTCAGAATACTTACTAGACGGTTATTGTATTCGGAGGTATGAGACTCGTAAAAAAGGTGTTAAGAAGAGAATACAATAATGTCTGTTTGAAAGATTAACCTAATACCTCTCTCCAGTGCTTTACATCTTCCTCTGTGAGTGGGAGTGGTACTTGTACTTCACCGTTTCTAATCTTCTGCTCTAATTCTTTAACTGCATCCCATATCCATGATGGTATTGATTCTCTCATTTTCTTTACTTTCTCCTTGATTTGTTCGGGTGGCATAGGTAGTACTTTCTTACCGGTTAGTTTTTCAGCCTCAATACCCATTTGTATGAACTCGTCTAGGTCTTTTAGTGTGCTAACGGATATACCCTCCATTAGTTCTCCTAATACCTTAGTACCTATACCTAGTATTAGTTTTCCTTCATACTTCTTTACTACTTCCTCGAACTTGCCCTCTAATACTAGTTTTGTAGCATAGTATACGCCTTTGTCAACTCTCTTCATCATGCTTGCTACTACGAATCCTGGGTTAATCCAGTCTTGGTCAGCGTCAACACCGATCCAGAATGGTGGTCCCATTTCTAAGCCTTTAGCCTTTGCTATTTCTTCAACTGCTCTGTTTATACCTAGTCCTAGTGGTCCAGCAACGTTGTATACCGCTATAGCACCTTTCTCATACATGGCTTTTGCTGCTTCATAACCCTTAGTAATGTCGCTGAATGTACCAGTGTAGGTCCAGAGGACTCTTTCTTTCTTAGGTAGTGATAATATGTTGTTTGGATCCTTGGACTTCTTCTCATATTCGTCTGGGAAGTGTTCTTTGTACCAATTGATTGCCCAGTCACAACCCCACTTGTAACCAATCTCGAACTTCCATAGAACTGGTATTTCGATACCTAGTACCATACCTACGTGTGGGTAGTTGTAGTGTATTGCTAGTAGACATGCTAAGGCGCCAACTAATGCGCTGCCCTTGTGTTCTTCGAACTTAATGTCTAGTAGGTTAGGTAGTGGATATTTGTCTGGATACTTCTCCTTGATGATGTCCTGTGCATATGTGTCGATACCTACGAAGTACTTGTTGGGGTACTCGAGAGCTACTTGTGCTAATGCATCACTTAGTAGGAAGCCTACACCAACTACTAGAACTACATCGGGGTCCTCTGCTGCAGCTCTTAGGTTGGGTATATAGTCAGCCTCGGTTTTGCTTATGAACTCTAGTACCTGGACTCCAAAGTCTCTTGCTGCTTCATCTGCTCCCTTGAAGGCCATGTCGTTGAAGCTTAGGTCTCCTCTACCTCCAATGTCTGATACAACTGCTATCTTGACTACCTTTCCTGGCGGTACTGTAGGTGTCGGTGTAGGTGAAGGTGTTGTAGTTGGCGAGGGACTAGTGGTAGGTGAGGGTGCTGGACTGACTGTTTGGGTAACGGTCGTGGTTACTGTTTGAGTAACAGTTGACGTTACGGTAGTCGTTACGGTGGTTACTGCTCCACCTACTGCTGTTCCAGCATAATATGCTGCTACACCTACAATTATTATTAATATTATGAATATTGCCGCCAATGCAGAAGTTGATATGGCTTTAAATAATTTTCTCCTCACATATAACACCTCTTATTTCAACTATGCTGGATTATATCTCTACGTGTGTGGATAAAATGCTTACGCCACCTTAGATAATTACGTTATTTAAAATATTTTCATGATTTACATGGGTTTTGGAGAAGTACTTAATTAATTGAATATTCTTGATGACTTTTAGTAATACCGCCCATCATTAGTCCTATTTCCTCCATTGTTAGCTCATCTGCTCTCTTAATGCCCATGAACTTGCCCTCATACATTACAGCTATTCTATCGCTTAATTGCATTATCTCGTCTAAATCAGCAGATACTAATAGTACTGCTTTTCCTTCATCCCTAGCTTTTGCAAGCAATTGTCTGACATACATTGTTGAGGCTATGTCTAATCCTTTAGTGGGGTGTACCGCAACTATTAGTGATGGTTTTTTACTAAGTTCTCTTCCTACTAGTAGTTTCTGTCTATTTCCTCCACTGAGTGTTTTTACTGGTTGGCTTAGGCTAGCAGCTACTACATTAAAGGTTTTGACAAGCCAGCTTGCATATTTCTTAACACTACTCCAGTCAATCCTAAAGCCTTTAGTAAACGTGGGTTCCCATTGCCTGCTGATTATGCTATTCTCAGTTATGGTGAACTCAAGTACTAAGCCAAATCTCTCTCTATCTCCTGGTATATGTGAAACTCCTTTGCTATAGAATTCTATTGGGTCAGCATTTGTTAAATCTACGCCATTAACTAGTACCTTACCACGTAGGACTTTTCTAAGCCCAGTAATAGCTTGAACAAGTTCGTCTTGGCCATTGCCTTCAACTCCTGCTATACCAAATATTTCTCCTGGATATACCTCGAAACTTACACCTTTTACTGCTTCAACACCTAAATCGCTTAGAACCCAGAGATCTTTAACCTCAAGTACAGGTTTAACTCCTCTAGGAACACCTTTACCCCTCATTACTACATCTAACTTTACTTCCTCTCCCACCATCATTACGGCGAGCTTGCTTGGTGATGCTTCTTTGGTTTTAACCTCTCCGACCACTTTTCCTTTTCTTAGAACAACTATCCTGTCGGTGATCTCAAGAGCTTCCCTTATCTTATGTGTTATGAATATTACTGTTCCTCCCATTTCTCTGAATTTTGTTATGAACTTAAACAGTTCACGAACTTCTAAAGGTGTAAGGAATGTTGTTGGCTCATCGAGTATTAGTATCCTAGCATTTTTATACAATGCTTTCAATATCTCTATTTTTTGACGAGTCCCTAGAGGTAATAATTCTACTGGTACATTTAGAGGTATATCGAACCCTGCTGCTTTCATGAGCTCTTCTACTCTTCTCCTAGCAGATTCAAGATCTATAGGCCTTAGTGATGAAAAGGATTTCTTGTCCTTAAACTCATAGCCCAGTATGATGTTCTCAAGACCTGTTAGAGGAGGAACAAGCGTGAATATTTGATGAACCATAGCAATACCTTTGGCTAATGCGTCGCTAGGATTGCGGAACTTCACTTTCTCGCCATATACGTATATTTCCCCTCTCGTAGGTCTTAGCAGTCCAGATAATATCTTCATTAATGTTGTTTTACCAGCACCATTTTCGCCTAGAAGTCCTAGAACCTCCCCCCTATATAATGTAAGGTCAACTCCACGAAGAGCTACAGTGCCATCTGGGTATATTTTATGTATATTGCGCATTTCGACTATGGGCTTCTTGTCCATAAGTTTGTTCCCATCTAGATGTGGTTTAAATTAAACTTAAATATTTATACCCTGGGTTATAAAACGTGCCACAACGAATCAGAGGGTGTTTTCATTGTCTCTATACGCTATTAAGAGAATAGCCACGGAGATAGGGATATCAGCCACGGCATTTATACTCGGATTGGCTGTAGCAAGCTTACTAATAATAGCTTATGGATACAATCCCATACTAGCATTTAGGTGGCTGTTTTATGGAGGCTTCGGAACACATGTTGCAATACTCGACACACTATCCTATGCAATGCCATTAATGCTTACTGGTTTAACATTTGCACTAGGTGTTAAGACAGGGCTCTTCAACATAGGTGCTGAAGGACAAGCATATATGGGAGCTATAGGAGCTATAGTTGCTGGAGGCCTATTACCAAGGATTCTAAATGTGCCATCACCACTTCTTATCCCACTAGTAATAGTAACATCAGCGTTGTTCGGCATGTTATGGGCTATTCCACCAGCTATACTGAAAATATACCGTGGTGTCCACGAGGTAATATCCACTATAATGTTTAACTGGATCGCCTACTTCCTAGCTATGTATCTAGCTACACATCCTCCACTTGTGGATCCTAATAGGTCTGAGAAAACATTATCACTAGTTGAAGCAGCGAGATTAGGGATAATACATCCTCGGAGTATTCTTACAACAGGAATATACATTTCAATAGCCTTCTGTATTATCGTATATCTATTCCTAACATTAACAAAAGCTGGTTTTGAGCTAAGACTAGCTGGAGCTAATCCAGATGCAGCAAGATATGCTGGTGTAAAACACTCTAAGGCTATACTAATGTCTTTCCTTATAGGAGGCTTAGCAGCTGGACTTGCTGGAGGACTGGTAATTGCTGGTAGACCACCAGTTTGGGCATTGTATGGTACATTAGGAAATGTTGCAGGAATAGGTTTTGATGGCATAGGCGTTGCTCTTATAGGAAGAAATAACCCTATAGGAATAATATTTGCTTCAATACTAATTGGTGGGTTATGGAATGGTAGTAGAGTTATGGAGCCCTACTCTGGTGTTGCCTCAGAATTAGCGAGAGCTATTAATGGTCTAATAATAATGATGTTAGCTATCCCGGAGCTTTGGAGAATTATATCTAGAAGATTAAGGAGGTGATGATGTGATGGTTGAGAAGATTAGATTAAATCTAGGAAAATATGCTAAGATCATATATCTAGCCATAGGTTTCATAGCAATACTATTAGTGCTTGAGATACTTAGATTAAGCCCAGTAGCACTAGTTAATGCAGCTTTATTCGCTATGACCCCCTTAGCCCTAGCAGCCATAGGCGAAGCTGTAAACGAGAAAGCAGGTATAGTCAATATAGGAATAGATGGTATACTGCTGTTAGCTGCTGCAATAGGTGTTTATGGTGCCGAAATTGCTGGTAATGGATACATAGGTCTATTATTCGGTCTTGGCGTAGGAGCTCTGATAGGCTTCATACATGGGGTCATAAGCGTTTACCTAAAAGCAGATCAAGTAATCGCTGGTATGGGGATAAATCTATTCGCTTACGGATTCGTACCTTATATGCTTATGGCTGTCTGGGCATTCCCAGGAATACATATTCCTCCTAGAGAAGTACTAGTACCAGTGCACATAGTATCTGGCTTTAGAGTAAGTGATATCACTATAATAGCAATATTGCTTGCAATTATATGGCATGCGATACTATACAAGACCCCTCTTGGCCTACGAATTAGAGCTGCTGGCGAAGCACCTGAAGCATTAGATGTAGCTGGTGTAAGAATTGACCTATTAAGAATAGCTATGTCAACTTTTGGTGGCGCATTAGCAGGACTTGGCGGTGCATTTATGTCATTAGTATGGTTTGGTGGTGTAGTTAAAGAGATATCAGCTGGTAGAGGATTCATAGCATTAGCATGTGTTGTTGCTAGTGGTCTAGAACCACTGCTTGCATTAGGCTTTGCATTCCTA
>Ga0190363_1000543_pt1 | contig 22415 bp, 26 predicted proteins | sample 48721867_MG_FD_161272 | JGI IMG/M metagenome (GOLD analysis project Ga0190363, IMG submission 161272) | Hydrothermal vent microbial mat bacterial communities from Southern Trench, Guaymas Basin, Mexico - 4872-18-6-7_MG | ecosystem: Environmental > Aquatic > Marine > Hydrothermal vents >... | reverse complement strand
ATTCCTATATTCCTAACGACACCTATTACTAAGTCGTCTGGTGATGGATAGTAGAAACCCTCTAGCGGTATTATATTTAATGTTTCACCATCCTCACTTATGTCCACCAACCCTATGACTGTTGAGTAATACTTCTTACCTATCTTAAATAGGTATGCATTACTTCCTATCTTAAAGTCTCCTTCAGCGATTAGTTGACCAGGAACCACTAATTCTCTCTGCTTAACGTATACACGTCCACTCACTTAGCTCACCTTAATATTAACTTCGGCCGTTCCCTTAGTTGCCTTACTTATGGCATCTAATACCTCACTCTGCATACCAGCAGGTATTTCTATCTCTATAATTAATGATCCATCATTTAACCATCTCTCATTCTTAACTTCGCCTAGTCTCCTAAGTTGTGAGTATGCTTTATAAGCTACATCAGGTGGTACTTTAATCTTTATGTACGCTTTAGCTATCTTTATAGGTAAATACCTAGATATTTCTCTGACAATCTTAGTCGCCTGCTCCTCAACGCTCTTATATAAGTCGATAGCCACCCTAGCTTCTTCCATAGCTCTCTCAATTCTCTGTGGTGGTATTGGGGTCTTAGTTCTGGGATCTATTGCTGATTTAGCTATGAAGGTAATTATTTGCCTTCTTTTAGCTTCGAGTAATTTCCTTCTCTGCTCGGTAGTTAATTGAAGCTCACCCTTCCTTAATATTATGTCTGCTATCTTGTGTATATCGTCAGTACCAAATACCCTACGAAGATCTTCAGGTGATGCTCTATCCCCTCTCCTTACATCCTTATATACGTAATCACCTATGAGTACCTCATCAATGTTTATTTTCTCGCCCTCTCTATACCTAAAAGCCTTCTCTGGATGAACTAGTATTTCGAATTTCTTACCTCTTACCTCATATCTTGCTATAACATACTCCCTACTCATTTATCTACCCCTGCCTTCCTAATCCATTCAGCTAGTTCCTCATTGGTTAATTTTCTAAATGCTCTATTCTCAACACTAATGAAGCCCATCTCAACAAGGTCGGGCTTTAATGGTTGATCGGATGCTGTTCTTAGAGCTTTAAGTGCCAGTATTATCATTTCTGAGACGCTCATATCCTTATTATAGTTCTTCTCGAGCTGCTCCGTTGCAGGTTGCTCACCTGAGCCCATAGCTATTGCTAAGTATGCAAAGTAGTAGCCATTTATTTCCGTCTTGAATAACTGAACACCCTTCTTATCGACGCCGAGAAATATTAATGAGACACCGAATGGTCTCACACCTGCATGTTGAGTGTATAGCTGCTTTATATCGCATATATTCCTAACTACTAATTCTACATCGATTGGTTCGTCATACACGAATCTATGGTTCATTGCTACTCTCCTAGCGTAATCAATTAGTATTCTACCATCAGCTGCTAGTCCCGCGAATGAAGCACCGATATGCGTGTCTATAAGGTATATCTTCTCTATGGCATCCATATCTATGAGCGGAGCTATCTTTCTTTTCTCAGCAGCTAGTACTCCCCCGTTACGACTCTTGATTCCTATGGTTGTCCATCCCTTCTTGATATTCTCGGCTGCGTACTCAACTTGGTATAGCTTACCGTCGGGTGAGAATACTGTGATTGCTCTATCATAACCCATCGCTGGTGGTCCAAACGCCAACCTACTCTACCCTCTCTTGATTATGGAATAAGCATTAAAAAGTTAAGTGAGTATATTAGAGACCTACCCGCTTCCTATACCTATGAGTTATTAAGTGTTCTTAAGTATTGTGTTAGGGTGTAGTGAGCTGAACATAATAAATATGTTAAGGCGTGGTGTCATCATTATTGGTGCTGGTGGTGCCGGAGATATAGTATCTGCCTACGTGATGTGTGAGGTACTTAAATCGTTAGTTAATGTTAGTAAGTGCGTACCTGTAGCTATTCTATGGGAGCGTTGGGTTCTTGACCCATACCCTGGGCCTATACCTAGGTGTTTAATACGTAATGCTGTTAGGAATTCAGCTTGTGTTTATGTGGGTAGTAATACCTATGTTGTTCGTGGTTTTGACTACAAGTTTAGGCCTCAAGCTTCAATTATTGCCGAGCTGAGTGGTGTTACGATACCTGGTATTACGTTGGAGCGAGGAGTTCAGGGTATTGTTGAGTGTGTTGAGGAGTTGTTGAGTGAGGGTTTCGATTCCGTTATAGCCTTAGATGTTGGTGGTGATATCCTTGCTTACGGTTATGAGGAGTCGTTATGGTCACCACTAGCTGATTCTCTAACGTTAGCAGCTCTACATTACTTTAGTAATAGGGCTTTAGTTGCTATACTAGCTCCCGGTGCTGATGGGGAGCTAGATCATGACTACGTGATTAAGAGGATTGCTGACGTAGGTAGTGAGGGTGGTCTCGTAGGTGCTCTAGGTATTTGGAGGGACTTCATGAATATCTACGAGAAACTACTTAGAAGGCTACCTACTGAGGCTAGTAGAGCACCATACTTAGCTCTTAAGGGTGTTATGGGTGAGTTAAGTATTAGGAGTGGTTCTAGGAGAATTAAGGTAACACCAAACACGATAGTCACGTACTTCCTAGACCCACAGAAGGTAATTAAGCAACAACCACTGCCGCAGAGACTCATCAACACTAAATCACTAGCTGAAGCAATGAGAGTATCCGAAGAGCTAGGAATACCAACAGAACTACACCTAGAAATAGAAATAGCGAAAACATACGGGTGCGGACCACACACCATAAGCAAAATAGATTGGAGAAAAATCAAAGAGGGAATAAAAACAAAGCTTAAAAACACTAAAAAACAAGAAACAAGAATGGGGGGCCAGAGCAGCGGGGTGGGGTAGCCAGGTAGCCCGCGGGAGATGCGGGGTTCAACCCCCGATCCGCGAAGCTCATAAGGGCTACCAGGCAACCCGGTTTTCCGGGTTGCCCACCTCGGAGACACACCGACAAGGGTCGAGCCCGAGGTCGGTGGTTCAAAACGGGACGGCCGCCTGATTTTCCATATTCTTATCAGTTAATGCTTATGTGACTGGGATTACGTTCTGTAAGAGAGGCCAGATTGCATGCCCTTGTTTGTTGTGATGAGCATCTTTATGTTGAGGTGGGTAGGAGAGATAAGCGATATGTTGTGGAGTATACGAACGGCTCTCTTGAGTTAATCAACGAGCTTGTTAATGATGTTATATATGAGTATAACGTATCCGTTTGTCCCTACCGCTTCATTTTGTTTAAAACTATAGCATACTGTATCGGCAGTAGGGACTCCCACCTCGCCTCAGCATCATTGAGTCATGGGTGGCTGTCGAGCCCAACGGCATGAGGCTCCCATCTACGTCTAGCCCTACGGGGCTTGGAGCAATGCCCCCATCACCCCGCAAGGCTTTGCTCCGATACAAAAAGATACAATTTGAAACATTTAAACGTTTCTGCCCCTATAATTATTAAGCATTAAGCATAAGGAGGTGTTCATAGCACGCTTTAAGTCTAGGTATGCGTATCACAGATTAACACTATTAAAGGCAGGTAAATCTAAGGAGTGGTGTGCACCATTACGCTTATTCCTCGTAACAGACACTGCAAAAGCAACTAAACTTATGAAGAACTGGTTAAGAGCATTTATGGATGATGAAGAACACATAGATTTAAGTACTGGAAGAGCTATTATAACTTCAAGTTAATTATCAAGGCTTATTAGACATTAAGGATATGCTTAATTATCTAGGGATAGAGAGCAAGATATATAAGATCTTGAGGGGTTACGCATATAAGCTTGTAATTAGTAGAAGAGAGAACTTCTGCAAGTTATTTAGTATGATCACATCTCCTCATCCACAAAAACTTATGTGCTCAAGAGAGGTCCTGCTAATATGTAAAGCTTTAAAAGGCTGAACACATTATTTACTCACGGAGTGAAGGCGACCGTCCCGTGAGAGTCCACCCCCCGCTACCAACTAAGGCCCCCCACCAATCTTAATTCTTTCTTCGTTAGTGGTTTTATTGGTGTTCTTACCTGTTTTTGGTGTTAAATGTGCTGTTTAGTTTATGTGAAGCTTGTGAGGTTTTTAATTTGTGTTGGCTTAGGTTCTGCTAATTGGGGGTAGCATGTGATGTTGTATTCCTTACACATTTTTAGTATGCGTTCTTTGAAGTTGAGCCACCAAGACTCTATGTACTCCTTATTCAGTACTTTGTAGTAGCTCCTACCAAACACGTTTTCTAGAGCGTGTCTTAATGGCTCCATAATCCAGCTCCTTAAGTGTATTTTATCAATTAATACCTTAGAGTTAGTCTCTTTACCAAGCCTTAAGATACCCCTGACAGTTTCCTCATCATCATTAAAGCCCGGAATTACGGGACCATAGAATATCCACGTCTCAATACCCTCACCGCTTAACCTTCTCAAAGCCTTAACCCTAAGACTAGGTAATGGAGCTCTAGGCTCAACATACCTTATCAAGTCATCATTTAGAGACGTTATCGTAAATCCAACATCAACTCTACCAATAAACCTCTTAAGTATATCGATATCCCTGAGAACCAAGTCAGACTTAGTTTGAATACTCACACTAAATCCAGAGTTAAGAAGCACCTTAATAGCTTCCCTAACAATCCCTAATTCAGCCTCTATGGGTTGATAGGGATCGGTAATTGTCGAAACACCTACAACACCTACCCTAAACCTCTTAACCTCAACCCTAAGTACATCAACTAGGTTCTCCTTAATGTATACAATCTCACCCCAAGACCTGCCAGCATCAACATACCTACCAACGTAACCTCTAGCATAACAATAACTACAGGCATGGAAACAACCAATATAAGGATTTAATGCATAGTCAAGATCAGGCAATGACGACTTACTTAAAGCACGCTTAACTTTAATCCTCTTATACATCACCACCCTATACAATCCCTAAGGAAAGATTAAGGTTCAACCAAAATAAAATATTTTTTACTGCCCTACATTAGTCTCACTTAAGTATAATATGGCTGGGGAGAATCTACCAGTAACTAAGTCTACTACGGGTGAAACGATGTTTACACCTATGACTTGATGAAGTACATCACTTGCGAACATAGCTGGCCGCCAACCTAGAAGTACCCACTTAAGTAAGCCTCTTTCATCATAAGCTAACACGCTACCGCCCATCCCTAAGTAAGCACACTTCATGTCCTCTCCATAGGTTTTAGCAATACTTAAACATACTTGATACAATCCTTTAAGCTCCTCTTTAACTTCAGCGTAATCTACAGCTACCAGCAATAGCTTAGATAGATATTCACACGTGACCTCACCATCACATGGACCATGATAGACTATTACTGGGACCATTTTCTTCTTAAGCATCATACCAGGATTTATTAATAGACTCCAAGTACCTAATAATGAACCGTTAGTATCGTAAAAACTCATATCCGCTAAATTAACAATAAAGGACTTAACTGATGAGATGACGTTTACACCTCTAGGACAATAACTTACGTTATGACAGCGAACCCTACTTATGTTAAATATCGTTACGTTTAACTAGATTAAGGCTTCCTCATAACTCCTACTCAATAACCTCCACGTAATTATTAACTTACCCTGAAACTTAACATATCCTCCCTTCTTAAAGAATTCCCAACCACTACCAGACGTGTTGGCTAGAATACTTACTGTCGTGTTAGTAATGTATACGGCGTAACTACCTTCTTTAAGCCATGACATTAAGGAAGGCTGTTCTTGAATAGGCTTAATTATGATTATGTAAGTAACTACTATGAGTATCACGGCAACTAGTAGAATCATCATCACCTTCCTTAATGTCATAGAGGTCACATGCCCCTAGTAAATACGTCAGTATTGAAATTAATATTCTTGCATCATAATTAACCTGCTTCTTAATATTTAGAAAAATCTTATGCACATTACTAAAATTCTATTAACCTCTTTGTACTTAAGAATTTCCTTAATATTGTTGATTTCATTACCCATATCCTTGGGCTAACTCTAGTGTACTTCTTCATAACCGTCATTAAATCCGTTAATTCGTGTAGAACTATTGGTTTAGTTACTTGAAACATATGTCTTAATGACTCCCTGACAAACCAGACACCGATGGCTACGTTGAAACCTTCATAGATCTCCCTCAGTAATACAGCTATGGCTTTACGTTTAATTCTATATAGGTACTCTGCTACAGCAAGTCTTGACGCATAGTAACAACCACCTATATCAGGGTAAGTAGTTCTTCCTTGAGGTCCCTCCCAGTCACCCTCAATGACCACTTCAGAGCTAAACCTATTCCAAGTTGATCCAGGAAACCAGGCCTCCATCCACTCAAACCACCAGGTATTTGAGGGTATTAGTATAGCCATGAAGAGGTTATCATGCATTCTATAAGTGAAGAATAAGATCTTATCAATCGGCGGATAATCCTTAATTTTAGTTATTAATTCATCAGATAATATCTTATCCACTGCGGTTATCGACCACCTAGTAGGTACTAACCTCCTATACTTACTAATACCGATGCCACCGACACTAAATATTCTTGTAATTCTTGAAACCTCAATACCTGACCTATAAAGATATATGACAGCCTCTCGAGCATTCATATCAGTATCATTAAATACTTTATCAACATACCTACCAAAATAGGGATTACTACTAAGTCTAATGTTATCTAGCGGTGCTAGAGGACCTATTGGTGGGTTAATTTCATCGAACTCTATTCTTGGCCTAGGTGGTTTTCTAAGTGTTAATTCTACATCTACAGGCCTTTCAGCAAGGGCAACCTCCTGGAGAACCCCAACGTACTTATTACTTAAATTATTGATGAGAACTTCATTACCACCCCTCACTAGCGTTAACCTCATTGTAAGTAGTTCATCAATGCTCAAATTACTCCTAACCCAGTTCTCAGGTTTATCGTAATGAGAAGTATCACCCCTAATTGGTGGGGAGGCTATGGCAGCAATAACCTTAGGATAATTAATCCACCCGATATAAACTGATGGGGGTGATGAACCATTAAGGTAAGGTCTTGAAACAACTTTACTCATGGTAAGCACTACCTTAGTCTTAACAATTAACGGACAGTATGCTAAGCCACAAAACCTTCTACCTCTACACCTTAAACACATAGTAGGATCTACTACCTTAGACATCTCACGTAGAGATACGCTAAGGAATTAATAGAATTAACTAAACATTATCTCTTATGAATTGCAAGAACACTCTGTTCCATATCTTAAGTATTGATAATGAAATGACGTTATTACTCCAAATAAGTCTCGTCACCGCCTATGAAGTCTGCATCCCACCAGACTATTAGTGGCATTGTAAATAAGATGTCAAGGAGTAATAGGTCTAATAAGTTTAGGTAGACAAGTAAGGGTATTATCGGCGTGTATGGCTCTAAGACGTCCCTTAACTCGTCATGGGTCATCTCCTTCCTTATCTTGCCCTTAATCTCGTCAGCAATCTCCTTAAGTCTCACTATAGCTCGATCCGCTACTCTAAGACCCTTACTAGTGAGTCTTAAGACCCTTCTCTTAAATATCCAAAAACCTTTCTCTACTTCTTCAATAAGGCCTTCACTCTTTAGCTCATCAATGATCTTCTTAACGAATTCTTCACGAACCATAAATACTTTCGATAATTCCTCAATAGTATCTATACCATTAGCTATCGCAGCGAGTACCGCATCCTTAAAACTTAATTCAATCCGCATACCTTCACCATAATAACTTAAAATAGTAAACAGCTTAAATGTTAAATAATATCACATTACTTAATGAGAGGTTTAGATTAGAATTCTATTTAAGGACTTACACATTAATTATAATCCTAAAATCTTTCTTAACCTTTCTATTAATTCAACACCATAATTACTTAAGGTAAATCCATTATTTACCTTCTTAACTATCCCTAGAGCTAACAACTTTTCTAATGCTTGCTCTACACAACTTTCAGGGCATGGAATTATCTTCTTTAAATCACTAATGCTTACATAGTCACTACCTCTTTCTGAAAGTATGGATAATATATATAGACCCATACATATACAGTGATACTCGATACGTCTTCGTACACGTAAGTAATTAGCTTTAGCTACAGCACAATTTTGCTCCATAGCACTACTAACTATGGTGACACCCCCTAGAAGTACTGCTTATTGAGAGAATATAAAGCTTAAACATAAGGTTAAGTACTTGTATCTATCCTATTAGTCAGCACTCCAAGAATACCTAGCCAGGTTGTAATGAAATTTGATTAAGTATCTTAATAACGTTATTACGTATTACTTAGAGAATTGATTACTGTTTTTGCTCCTGATCACTATTTTAAGTGTTGCGGAATTCCTCTTAATACTTAGAGAATTACATAATTAACTCATTAACCTTTATAAACGGGAACGAACGTTTGTTCGGGAAGAGAATGAGCAGAGAGAATGGTGTTGATATTATTATTGAGAGAATAGAAAATCTTAAACGGAGAAGAAGGACATTCATATTAGCTCATAATTATCAGAAACCCGAGGTTCAGGATATTGCGGATTTTGTTGGTGATAGTCTTGAAATGGCTAAGAAGGCATTAGAAGCTAATGCTGATGTTATTATAGTTGCTGGTGTTTCATTCATGGCTGAAGTAGCAGCCATACTTAATCCTGATAAGATAGTCCTACATCCAGACCCTAGCGCTGGCTGCCCTCTCGCGGATTTCTTAACGCCTTCAATAATCCGTGAAGCCCGTAGTAGATATCCCAATAGACTATTCGTTAGGTAAAGGTTTTAAGCTAGTTTGGCTACTATAGATACTAGAGAATACTAGGGGTACTATGGATGGATGAGAGGCTTTATCGTACTGGGGAGGTTGCTGAACTTCTCAATCTTAGTGTTAGTGGTGTTAAGAAGTGGATTAAGGAGGGAAAGATACGTGCTATCCGTGTTGGGAGGTTCTGGATGATACCAGAAAGCGAAGTAAGGAGAATACTGTCAGGTATTAAAACAAGTGAAATAAGAGCTGTTATCTATGCTAGAGTTAGCTCTCATAAGCAGAAGAAGGACGGTAACCTCGATAGACAAATTGAGAGATTGAGAAGCTACTGTTCTGCCAAGGGATACAAGGTTGTTGATGTAGTAACTGATGTTGCTAGCGGGTTGAAGGAGGATAGAAACGGTTTACAGAAGCTCTTCGATATTATTGAGAAGCGTCAAGCTGATGTCGTAGTAGTAGAGTTTAAGGACAGGTTAACTAGGTTTGGATTTGAATACCTTAAGAGATACTTTGAATCACATAGAGTTAGGATAGAGGTTGTAGAAGAGAGCGAAAAAGGCTATATGGAGGAGCTTATCGAGGATTTCGTATCTATAGTCATTAGTTTCGCCGCTAGAATCTATGGTAAGCGTTCACAGAAGTTTAAGAAGATAAAAAAGGCCGTAGAAGAGATGATAAGCGACGACAACTAAAACCATTGAGAAAACAATTAAGCTTAAGCTCACACCACTAACAAGAAGCGATAAGAGTCGATTACTCTCTCTTCTTAATGACTACATATCAATGGTAAAGGAAGCATTAATCATTGTTATTAAAAATGATGTTCGCAGTAGGAAGAAAGCCCATGAACTCTGCTACAGCTTTCTGAGAGAAAGATATCCTCACCTGCACAATAAGTTCGTTCAGGAGGCTTACAAGAGAGCTTTAGCAATGTACCGTAGCTACAGGAAGCTATTGAATAAGTGGAAGCGATTACCAGAAAAGAAAAAGAAGAGGTTGTCGCCACCATCACCGCCCAAGGTGGAAGATAATAGGGTTATTGAACTTCATGTTGATACCTACAAGCTTAAGAGGAGGCATGGATTCCTAGTACTGACCGTGTCAAAGGGTAGTGGTGTTTATCTGAGATTCTTGGTAATGGAGTACGATTATGCTAAGAGGGAGCTTGAGGGTGCTAAGCTAAGGAGCTTTAGGGTACTGATTGATGGCAACTGTATCTACCTGCTTCTAACCATACGTAAGGATGTCGAGGTTAATGAGCATAGGAATAAGCTTATCGTGGACATTAATGAGGATAGTGTTGACTGTCTATTAGTTAATTACGATAAGAATGAAGCTGTAATGTTTACAATAAGGCACGATATCAAGAGAGTACGTACTAACTATAGGAGAATTAGGAAGAGTATTCAGATGAAGGTTAAGAATCTTAGGTTAAGGGATAAGCTTCTCGCTAAGTATGGTTACCGTGAGAGGAAGCGTGTAGAAGATAGATTGAAGAAGATAACCACACTACTAGCGGAGATTGCTAGGGAACACAACGCCGACTTAGTCAGAGAGAACCTTAAGGATTTAAGGCTTAACGGTAGGAAGAGGAGTAAACAACTGAACTATAGGTTGTCTACTTTCCCATACCGTAGATTCATAGAGTATCTTGACTATAAATTTAATGAGCGTGGATTAAACGTATTAGAGGTTGAGGCTAAAGGAACATCCATTACCTGCCCAGTATGTGGTTATGCGGATAAAAGGAATAGAGTAGATAAGGAAACATTTAAGTGTAGAAGGTGCGGTTTCATTTTTAACACTCAATTTGTTGCTTGTTTGAATCTATTTTCCCGCTCCGATGACGGCATGATAGCCATCAGGAGCGGGAAGTTATATTTAATCTCTCGTAAGACCGCCCCTGTGGTGGCGGTCAATGTAGCTCCCGATGAACCACCGATAGAGATGAGGTGGCTGAGGGAGAAGCCTGTGCCCAAAGTAATTTCGAGTACCCCTAGTAGCTAAACTAATCCAGCTAACGGGCGCAGGCAACCACTATCCATATATGAGAAGAAGGTATGAAGCTAGGTCTAAGTATAGTAAGGGTATGTGCGTGATCTAGTTTTAAAGATTGAAAAACGTCTTATTTTGACTTCCTCATCGCTAATGCTATAACTAGTCCAGCAATCACAATAGCTGTAGCGATCATCGCTACTATATCCATGCTTAAGACTTTCTCAACCTTATACGCGGTAGTTGTTAGACACTTTACTGATGTAGTTATTAGTGTTTCCGTTTCATAGATTGTCGTAGTCACTATCCTAGTCACTGTCTTGGTAATAGTTACAGTATGTGTTATTGCCTCAGTGGGTGGTGGTGTGATTGCAACAGTTATCTCAGTGTAGGGTTTAACCTTAAGTGCACCCATTATAAGCTTAACATTTCCTGCTATCTTAGGATCTGCTTCAACATTGGGTACGTTACATTCATACTTTATTGGCATACCTGACTCTATTAGGCCCTTAATAGCTGATAAGAGTAATCTAGCTACTTCCTTAGTAGCCTCTTCACCTCTTAACTCAAGATGACCTAACCTTATATTTCTTACATCCACTTCCAGTTTTAACTCATTATCTTTAATGGATAGTGATATACTTGATGATGAATTACTTGGTAATAATGTGATCGATAACCAAGGCTTTAAGTATTTATGCATCTCTTCGATAGTCTTAAAATCTTCGTAACTAACACCGCTGTAAGGTGTTTTTAAGGGTCCCATAGTAACTTTTTTACTCATTTGTAATGATGTTTCTAAAGACTTAATGAGGTACTTAGTTAAAGATCTCAGGTAGTTCTCAACATCACCATTAATATTTAACTTAAGGCTTGACTCCATCACAAAGACATTAGGACTTAACATATTTAAGTTGAGGCTAAAGTCATACTTAGTTCTTACCTTTCTAGATATCTTGATAAGTTCTCTCAAGTCATTAGATATGTTACTTAATGTTTCTGGTTTAACACCCATGGATTTAAAGTATTTAGTTATGTCTATTCTCAGACTCGCATCTATATAGAACAGCATGGACTCATCGGTTGGTTTATAACTGAACACTAACTTACTAAAGTTCATACCTTCAATACCTTGAGATTGTAATTGCGTATTTACGTATTCCGGGTTTAACATCATTGAAAGCATTGATATGTAAGTTGAGAACTCCTTTGGTATTAAATCCTTATCTATAGATGCATTAATTACTACATCGATATCCCTTATATCATTACTCACCATAGTGCTATTACCTTTAAATTCAATATTGATAGTTCCATTAACGAGAACTATAGCTATCATTACTGTAACGTTCTCTATACCTTCAAAGGACCCACCCTTACCCTTCACACTTACACTTCTCAACATCATTTCCTTAGTTGTGATGTTTTTACTCTCACCTTTCATAACTGACTTAATAATTACAGTATAATTATTGCTTTCTAGGATGTACTCGGTAAAGCAGTTAATACCTAAACCAATAACTGCATTAGTAGATTTTGCTGATTGTAGTGTCCATAGTATTCGAGCACTTAGGTACACACCATCAGGTGCTGGGTCAATTCTAACGTATGTTTTAGGAGTCGACACTTCAGTAGCATTACTAACTATAGATGCTAGCATTAGTAATGTTATTAATATTATCATTATACCCGCATTTACGTGGTTACTCAAGGACACGCACCGTAGGCTCTTAACTAGACAATATTTAAAAGTTAGTTCTTGTAACTTAGCTTACTTAGGGCATTAGAGGTAGCTATACTATACTTAATATTGATTATTTAATTTATTATGTCTTGAATGAGTACTTATCTTTGGGGTTTAATTCATGCGTAAACCTACTAAACTACACATAGGTACGGCAGGTATCCCGTTATCCACGCCGAAAAAGTCCACACCTGAAGGTGTTAAGAGAGTTGCTGAGTTAGGACTCGATGCTATGGAGATAGAATTCGTTAGAGGTGTTAGAATGAGTGAGCAATTAGCTCTTAAAACTCGTGAAATAGCTAATGAATTTAACATACTCTTAACTGTTCATGCGCCATATTATGTAAATCTCCTCTCTCCTGATGAATCTAAGGTTAAGGCCTCAATTAAGAGAATAATAGATAGTGCTAGGATGGGTTACCTAGCTGGTGCCTGGTCTGTAGTTTTTCACCCAGGGTATTACGGTAAGTTAAAGTCTGATGAGGCCGTAAGGATCGTAAGGAATCATGTTAAGGAGATAGTTAAGATGTTGCGTGACCAGGGTATAGAAATATGGATTAGACCTGAAATAATGGGTGGGTTATCTGAGTTTGGATCCTTAGACGAAATTCTTGAAGTAGTTAATGGTATTGATATGTCTGCACCATGCATTGACTTCGCACATTTATATGCGAGGACTTTAGGTGAGTATAATAATTATGAAAAATTTAAGGAGGTTCTAAGTAAGGTTGAAGATAAGCTTGGTAGGGGGGCATTAGATAATGCACATATTCATGTATCAGGTATGGAGTACGGACCTAAAGGTGAGAGAAAACACTTAAACTTCAATGAGTCAATGTTTAATTGGAAAGATGTTGTTAGAGTAGTTAAGGAGTTTAATGTCAAGGGAGTAGTTATTTCAGAATCACCCAATATTGAAGGAGATGCCATACTTTTCAAGAGTGAATTTGAAAGGATTAAAGTTTAAGTTATAGACTACTACTTATCTACACACTTTACTTTGCTATCTCCTTCTAAATATAAATTAAATCTCTTAGCTGCTTCACAAATTTTCTCTAGGGGTATGAAGGCTTTTGCACCACTTTCTAGCTCCACAAATACAGATCTACCAACTATCTTAACCTTAGCTTTTTCACACATTAATTACACCACATACCATATTGAACTTATGCCTAGATAGATAATGAGTTATTAATTTAAGACATTTATATTGAGCTGAGTATTCTCATATTAACATGATTAAAGCATCTATGGTATATAGTGTAAAAATGTTTTAGTTTATTGGTTGCTTTCTTTCCCCTAATTTAACTTCTCTTAAATACTGTATGGCAGCTGAGATACTTCCTGTAGCTTCAATTATTGGGCCCCATCTAATCCTAAATTTTGTTGGTACTAATGGTCTTACTCTCTTCTTTAACCTTCTAGGTACATATGTTAGCTCCATACCTTTAAGGCCGAATGAACCATCAATCATCTCAACAATTATGTCTCTCTCTATGAGGTTAACTAGTACTTTCCTTAGTCTATCCTCACCAGCTAGACCACTTAACTCTTTTCTTAACTCCTTCCAAGTTACTGGTCTACCCTTTTTCCTAATGATATTAATCACTAACTTCTCTAATTCTCTATCATCGGGAGCTCTAATAACAACTACATCTTCATCTTCGTAAACAACCTGCAACTCATCCTCATCTTTACGGGGTAGCTCCTTACCTACATGAACCATGCACTTCCACCCCATTTAAATATACTGTATCTACGTTAAAGTATTTAAACTTATCTCTAGTATAACTAATCGATACCTCTATGCTCTTTTAAGATTAACAGTCTAGAGTTCTAAGAGGGTGATTTGATGAAGGAATTAACATTAATAGCTAAGCTTCCCTTAGAAAATAATTCACACTTTCTTAGAAAGTTATGGGTAATCACCTCCTATTTAAAGGAGGAAGTAGGCATTAGGCCTAACTTAGTTATTGTTAAGAGTGAGGACGGTAAGCCACAATTAATAGTTATGGATGAAGTGATAAGTCTATACAGAAGTGTTGAAGAAATAATTGAGATAGTTGCTTCTAAACTATCCTATGATGTGAGTGATAGAGAGTTCCTAAATAAAGTGGCAGGTGCAGCAACATACAAATAACGTATCAACTAAATTAAGAGTATTAAAAACTATGAGGACAGCAGTTACAATGTTAATATTAAAAATTTATTAATACCTAGGTAGAGATCAAAGATGGGCATATAAATTGCTGACCGATGTAAGAATGTTCGCTATTGAGTTATTACGATCCTATAAAAAGATATTCAAGTATAGAGATTTAGAAGAAATAACAGGTCTACCAGCACCTGCTCTCTGGAGATACATAAATATGAAGATAATACCTAGTGTTGAGAGGGCTAAGGAAATAGTAAATAGATTAACATTACCTTCAGTCATCAATAGGATATTTGAGAATAATATAATAACTGTTGATGGAAATATATTCAATTTGTCTAGAATAATATATAACGTTAGTATCCTTAAGATATTCTCCTACCTTGCTTTTAGGGAGTTTAGTAGATATGGTATAACTGCTGTAGCTACAGTTGAGGTTGATGGTATACCTATAGCCGTTAATGTAGCTGATGCACTAAATGCTAAGTTAGTTATAGCTCGTAGGAGACCTGATGTTGGTATAAAGAATTACTACCAAACAAGCTACATAGCAAGAGACCCCCCAGCTGTCATAAACTTATTCTTACCCGCTGATTCCCTTAATGAAGGTGATAGAGTACTTATAGTTGATGACCTACTCAATACGGGTAGAACAAGTTTAGCTCTAATAAAGCTCATAAAGATGGCTAATGCTGAACCTGTAGGTATATTCTCAATACTAGCTATAGGCAAGAAATGGAAGTACGTGCTTGAAAAGACAGTTAAGAAAATATATGTCATTAAGCAAATAAATGTTGATGAGCAGTCATAGAGTTTTTAAAGATAATGATATCTTAACACTAGCTTCCATACCAGCTACCTCAGTACTTATTGAAGCATTAATACCTAGAAAATTAACAACAGTTTCTCTTCTTGAAAGCATTAAAGATTTAGATATAATTAAATATTCATTTACTGCTACAATATTGACACCACTCTATCTCGATGTAGTAAGAAAGAGTATAGAGGGAAGCAATATCGATGTTTCTAGGTATGTATATGAAGCTATTAACAATATTGTCATGAATCCCTTCATAAGAACTAATACAGCTCTAGGGTATTTACTTCTATCGATACCTTTAACATATTCCTTAGTTAAATGTTCATTAACTTTGAGTCAAAAAGAATTTACACACCTCGATAATATTAGGAAGTGCGTGAGCAATGTGACAATAGATTTATTGAAGAGAAGTAAGGCTAAGAGTTTTTATAGTACATTAAGAATGCTTAGACCCTCGTACGCTGATGTATTCGTAGGTATAATACCTGACATAAATTACTCAGGTGATATTGAGTTAAGTTTATTTGAGGTCCTAATGTATTCTGCTTACATGGACTTAATAGCTAAAGAACTTATTGATGGGTATCCTTTAACATTCATTACACTCAAGAAGCTTCGCTCTTTATGTAGTGAAATTAACGTTAAATGTCTACTTGGTTTGAGTAAGGTACATGATGAGCTCATAGCTGATGTTTTAGACTCTGAAGGTTTTAAATTAAGAGGATTGACATATATGAGGATAATTCAAGACTTAGTTAATGATTGTCTTAAACATGAATATTCAAGAGAGAGAATCAAGTCATTATTAAGAAATGAAAAACTAAATCTAGGAACAATATCGGATATATTAGCTAACTCGATAATGCTACATTTAATTTTAAAATTCATTGAAGAGCGTGTCAGCTGAAATGAAGTTAGCATTCGTAGCTAAACTAGGTCTTAAGGAATTACAAACTATAAGATTCATTAACCATCTTAGTGAGTACTACGATCTCATAATCTTAGGTGGTGATGGAACACCTGATCCAGAGTACTTGGTAAGGAATAAAGTATTAATAGTCAGCGGTGATGAGGATGATATTTTAATAACTAAGAAGGCGAGAGAGTACAATATGCTCATAGATGGGAGAATATGGGAGTTTAAAGGGCTAAAAATAGCTGGAGTAGGTGGTTTACAACCGCATCAAGATATTAGGAGAATAATACGTGAGGGAAGTGGTATTAATATTCTAATATCCCATTATCCCCCTCATGGATGCTTAGATAGAGTTTTGATAAGTCATAAGGAAGTGAATATGGGTATAATTGATCTCAATAAATTATTAGCAGATAGAGTAAGTTTATTGATGTTATTTACACATGCTAATGTCTTAGGAGGTTTTTGTCTTAGAAATAACGTAGTGATGATAGGTTTTGAAGGCGGGATTGGAAGGTATGTTGAGGTATTTATTAACGGGATATTAAGTATCGGATTTAAATATTTAGACCTCCCTAGCCATTAAATAAGCGTCCTCACCATTGAGATAATAATACTTTATTATCTTGACTATCTTGAAATTTAATTTCTTGTAAAGACATATGGCTGGTTCGTTACTAACTCTAACTTCTAGGTATACCTCATCAACGCCATACACTTCCTTAAGTCTTTTTATAGCCTCAGTTAGTAAGGCTTTACCTATCCCTTTCCTTCTGTAGTCAGGGTGTACGGCAATACTTATTATATGACCAAGCCTTCTTAATATAGGCTTTATATGTCCAAAACCATGCTCAACCCTACACATGATATAACCAACTATCTTAGAATTAATCTCAGCAACTAAGAATGCCTTACCCCACATAGTTAAGTGATCACGCCAAAAACTTTCAGGGTAATGCTCAGGTAGTGATATCATATTTATGTTAATTATATCCTTCAAATCGCTCTCCCTAGCTTCCCTGATAATGTAGCTACTAAGCAAGGCTCTAATCGCCTAAATTAATTTATTAATTTCTCTTTTAAGTTTAACAAAGAGACGAGGTGAGATTCATTAATGAAGAAGTTAAGTCTTCCACATCCAGTAGAGGAAATCAAGGGATCTTACTTTAATATTTATGAGGGAAAGACCATAATTTTTGGCTTAACATCCTCAGCAGCTGTATATAAGTCTATAGATGTAATGAGGGAATTAATACGTAGGAATGCTAGAGTTATAGCAGTAATGAGTGAAGAGGCTACCAAGCTTATTTCACCATTGTTGATAGAGTGGGCCACAGGTGAGAGTGTTTTCACGGAGTTTGGTGGTGAGGTAGGTCATATATCACTAGGACGAATTGCCTCCTCAATGATTATATGTCCTGCTACAGCAAATACTATAGCAAAAATAGCTGCAGGTATAGGTGATACGCCAGTAACATTAGCAGCACTTAGTATTCTAGGGTTTAACAAGCCATTAATTATAGTGCCTGCAATGCATTATAGTCTTTGGTCATCACCAACATTTAGAGACTCTCTTAATGAATTAATGAATTATTCCAATGTAGTTATGGTACCTCCAAATATTAAGGAGGGTAAAGCAAAGATAGCTAAGGTTGAGGATATAGTGGCGGCTGCTGAAGCAGCTACACTGAGGGGTAAGGACTTAGATGGTTTTAGAATTTTAGTAACGGCAGGTCCTAGTAGAGAGTACCTAGATGGTGTTAGGTTTCTAAGCAATCCAAGTACAGGCAAGATGGGCATAGCAATTGCTAGGGAGGCGTACTTTAGAGGAGCTAATGTAACATTAATACATGGGCCAGTAACCACATCTATCCCTCATTATATTAGAACAATAAGTGTCATGAGTGCTGAAGACATGCTGAAAGCTGTATTAAATGAGATAAAAACGCATAAATATGATGCAATAATAATGGCCGCAGCACCAACAGACTTCAAGTTTGAAGATAACATCGAAGGAAAGTTGGATAGTAGTAGGGGTATTAACGTTACATTAATACCTAATCCTAAAATATCGTTAGAGATTAGGAAATACTTTAAGGGATTAATTGTAGGATTTAGTGCTGAGTATGTTAAAGGTAATAAGAAGCTCCTTAAGGAGCTTGCCTTAAAGAAGCTCTATGAGAGAGGATTCGATCTAGTAATAGCTAACGATATAAGTAGAAGGGATATAGGATTCGCATCAGATTTTAATGAAGTTTTAATTATTAGTGAAGAAGGAGTTATTGAAATACCTAAAGCACCTAAATCTGTTATAGCAAGAGCAATATTAGATAGAGTTAAGGTGATGCTACATAATTAAAATATTGATACCCCATCACATAAGCGGATTTTGGGTGCCAATATTTAAAGGTAGTCCTATGTTTTCTGGATCTCTTGGTGCAGGCTTAACTTTATATCCGCCAGCTAAATTTATACTAAGCTATGGTAAAAGACATAATGAGTGTAAGTTTATATTTAATAATAGATGTATAGATGAACTAGGCTTGCTAAAGACTATAGATACGATAATAGGTGAAGAAAAGTTTAACATCACTATTAAGGGTCAAGGTGTAGGAGATCTAGGTCTAGGTTACGGGCTTAGCTCAGCTATAGCTATAGTATACTCTTACGCTAAACTAATTACTGTATCATTAAAGTATTTAATACGTTTAACTAAGGCCGGCATTATTGCACATATAGCTGAGGTCTTGAACTTAACAGGTTTAGGTGACGTTATAGCAGAGATATATGGCGGAGGCTTAGTAATAAGGTTAAGACCTGGACCACCAACTATAGGTATTATAGACTCCATACCGTTAAGTAATGTTTATGTCTTAGTATGTGAATTAAGGGGAATATTAAAGCCAACACCACAAATGCTTAGTGAAAGCCTTAATAAGCAAATTAAGTACGGATTATTAGCTTATAAAAACTTCATCAAGAATCCATGTGTTGAATCTTTTTTAGATGAAGCTTATAAATTCAGTAAAGAAGTAGGCTTCTTAACGAATGATTTAGACAAAAGAGTTAGGGCGTTATTGACACCTTACCTAAAATCTGGCTGCGTTTTAGGTTACTATGTAAAGAAGTCACTACTACTCGTAGTTGTTGAATGCGGATGTGCTGATGAAGTTAAAACTGTATTGAGTAATTTTTGTAAACCTAAGCTATTAATTCCTACACAACTAGGTACTTTGGTGTTGGGAAGACTTGGTAAGAATACCGAGGAGTCATCCTAGGTATGAGTCACTAATGATAAGGGAGAAGCTGGTTGAGGGATTTAAGGAGGGTTATGTGGTACCTGAAGGTTTAATAGCTCATGGTCGTGGTGAATGTTTCGATTACTTAATAGGTGAGGAAACTATTGAGGCAGCTAAAATAGCTACCAAGGCTGCCGCAGCACTTTTGCTACTTTCTAAGTATCCAGTCATTTCTGTTAACGGTAATGTCGCGGCATTAGTCGCTGACGGCATAGTCAAGCTTGCTAACGAACTTAATGCTAAAATTGAGGTTAATTTGTTTTATAGAACTGAAGAGCGTGCTAGGAAGATAGCTGAAAAACTAAGAAGGTTTGGTGCTAAGGAAGTTTTAGGAGTCGATGACGCGACAGCAACTATACCTGAGCTATTTAGTGAGAGAAGGAGGGTCAGTCCTAAAGGTATATTGATTGCTGACACAGTCTTAGTAGCTTTAGAGGATGGTGATAGAACTGAGGCATTGAGGAAGATAGGGAAGAAAGTTATAGCTATTGACTTAAATCCCCTTTCAAGAACTGCTAGAGCGGCTAACATTACAATTGTAGATAATGTTGTTAGAGCGATACCTAACTTAATAAACGAAATTAAGAAACTGCGGAATAAACATAGAGAGGAATTACAAAATATAGTACTTAATTATGATAATAAAAAAATACTGAGTATGGCATTAAAACACATAGTTAATAGACTGTTAAAACTTAGTGAGGGTAAGATAACATTACTTAATTCATGCTAACTGTGCTTAATTTTTTTGAGTTTCTCCTTTAGTAGCGCATTAAATTTATTATACTCCTCTTTAGGCATACGATAGTAATATTTCTCCTCCGGAAACATGTTCTGTCTAACTTCACTTACGTACTTCTTTATAGCTTCCTTGAAGAGCTCAAAACCATTAACATAAACCTTAGCAAAGGGTGGAGGATTAGGGTTAATACCGAGTAAATCATGAAATACAAGAACCTGCCCATCACAATATGGTCCTGAACCAATACAAATAGTAGGTATTTTAACTATTTCAGTAACCTTCTTAGCTACCTCTGCCACTGTAAATTCTATAACTATGGAGAATACTCCTACTTCTTCCAACGCTTTAGCGTCCTCGATTATTTTCATGGCATCATCTACGGTCTTACCCCTTAACTTATAACCTCCTAACTGAAGGTATCTCTGAGGATTCAATCCTATATGACCCATAACAGGTATTCCTGCCTTAATCATTGCCTCAACTTTATCTATGATCTCAGTTCCTCCTTCAACTTTAACTGCATCAGCACCTAGTTTTATCAACTTACCTGCATTTCTAACTGCCTCATCCCTACTAACTTCATAGCTAAGGAAAGGCATGTCAGCAATAACTAATGCTTTAGGCTTAGCATTTAGTACAGCCTTTAAGTGGTGAGCAATTTGAGGTAATGTAACTGGTAGCGTTGATTGATACCCCATTATGACCATACCTAATGAATCCCCTACTAATATCCCATCAACACCAGCTGCATCAGCTATTAGTGCTTGATAGTACGTATAAGCAGTAATCATTACTATTTTAACGCCCTCTCTCTTCATCTTAATGAAGTGATGAGGTAGTATCTTGCCTTTCAAGATCCTGAACCTACTAGTTATTAAAGTAATGGGATATATTAGCTTGACTATCTCCGATACTCATTAATGTTTATTTAGTCTATCAAACCTTACTTGAAACTCCAATGCCTTAACTGCTAAGTATAGCAACTCATTTACTGAAGCATTTATGTTTAACTTCTTTGATATTCGTACTAATGCGCCATTGATAAAGTCGATTTCGGTTCTACCTTTAAGTATAAGGTCCTGATACATTGATGAGTAATTGTCTTTAGTCGCTATGGCTACCCTTATTAGCTCTAATTTTGGATCCCTAGGTAAGGTTATTCCTATTTCTCTAGCTATGAGCTCCCCCTCTGAAACGGCCTTTAATGCTAATTTCTTAGCATATTCATTCTTAATGATAACTTCATTTCTCTCCTTAAGTATTGTCGTTACGGGATTAATTCCAGCATTTATTAGTAATTTTTGCCATCTATACGGCTCTATATCATTAACGATAGTGATGTTTAGCGTGTTGAGGAGTTTAGCTACGTAATGTACTAATTCATTTTTAATTCCTTCCTTTTGACCTAAGTAACTTTCACCACCACCAACATATTTGTAAACATTGTTACTAATTTTATGAACTCCATGGTTAATAACTAGTGCTGCAACTTTATATGCGCTCACACGTTCTTGAGCATACTCATAAGTACCTAAACCATTTTGGCATGTTACTATCAAATTAAAATCTCTTAATTTAGTCAGTAAGTCATTTAGCGCGTTACTAAAGTCGTAAGCTTTGGTACATATGAATATTACATCAAAGTGTTTAACCTTAGGTACGTCGTTATACGTAATTGCTTTAAAATTTATCTTTACTTCCTCGTCATTGGGTAATTTAAGTTTACGACCATGAACTATAATACGCTTAACTTCAAGTACATTCCTAAGAATTATGTACGGGATTAACCCTGATCTATTGAGTGCATATGCAATTAGTGTACCGATAGCTCCAAAACCTACTATACCTACATTATAATTCCTCATTATCTACCTCAATCCTCACATCATTTAAGGCGTCGCTCTTAATCAAGCTAACTCGCTTGTCGAGCTTCATCTTAACTATAACGTCATTAGCTAATTTGATGAGTAA
>Ga0190363_1000542_pt1 | contig 22429 bp, 24 predicted proteins | sample 48721867_MG_FD_161272 | JGI IMG/M metagenome (GOLD analysis project Ga0190363, IMG submission 161272) | Hydrothermal vent microbial mat bacterial communities from Southern Trench, Guaymas Basin, Mexico - 4872-18-6-7_MG | ecosystem: Environmental > Aquatic > Marine > Hydrothermal vents >... | reverse complement strand
CTGGATTATATGTCATTGTTGCTACGGCATCTATTAAGCTTAGTATACCTTTCTCTGCAAGTTCAAGTATCGCAGGTATGTTGTCTCTAGTATCTCCGAAACCTTTCATTGTAGCATCTGCTTCACCATCAGATATCAAAATGTTTACTATGCCTTTCTTTAATGCTTCATAAGCTACTTTCTGAGCTTCAGGATCCATGAATACTGCGTCTCTAAGACCTCTAGCTGTTGTTAAGTGTGTTGTAACGAACTCTACGGAGACGTTAGGTTTCTTAGCTAACTCAACAATTCTCTCCATATTTTCAACAGGGTCTCCGTGAGAGCCGAAGGCAACAGCTGTTGCATGCCCTAAATGCACTGGTCTCTTACCCGCAATATCGACAACTCTTTCAGCATGGTCTGGGCATTGAGTGTGGCTCATGAAGTGCATTTTCGCCTTATAAGCTATCTCTATAACCGCATCTAAGCCTTCATCACTTAATATGAAGTGACCCATATGGTCCTTAATGGCTACAGCTAATGCTGCTGTACGTACGACAATCCTATTTCTCGAAATCTTTGTTAATGCTTCCTCCTCGTCCATTTCCCCTCTGAAGAACTTTATCTTATCTTCCACGGAAGCTCTTGGAGCAAGTATTGCAGGTGCACCTATAAAGCAGCCAACATTTAATGGTAGTCCTCTATCAACCTCTGCCCCCAGCAGTGAAGGAGCCATTAAAGTATTTCCAGCGCCAGCGGTTAACACTACAGTATCTCCATGGGCAACAGCACTAAATGCAGGAGCAGTAGTTACTTCAAACAAATCGTAAATATGCATATGTATGTCGATTAAACCTGGAAACACGTATAGTCCTTTAGCATCAATTATTGCATCTCCTTTCTCGGGAGTAATTTCGTCTTTAACCTCCTCAATCCTACACCCCCTTATAGCAACATCCTTAATAGCGTCAATCTTATTAGCAGGATCTACAACCCTACCTCCCTTAATGATTAACCTACCAGTAGGCTTAACAACCTTCAACGGATCGTAGAGTCTATCCTCTTTAATGGTTGCTAACATATCAGGAAGTTGAGCTACTTTAACCTTATAAGACACCAAGAAGTCACCCACGGAAAAGGATAGGATATAAATGTTTTATCTCTTGTTATCTACATATAAATCAATCTAGACAACATAAATCTATATAGATACTCCTTCATGATAATTTCAATAAGATTTATTCCATTGTTTCAAAAGAAAGAGGTGAATCTATGGTAAAGTTTATTCAGTCTCCTAAGTAAGTTGTAAATAATATTATTTTTACTATCCGCTACATGGTGATTTTTATGGGTAAACAAGAAGAAATCACTGTCTCATTTGAGGAATTAAGAGCTGCGATAGTTGGCTACGTCGTTGCAGTAGCTATCGGTTTTACCCTTTATGTGTTGATGGTAACTTTGCCTACAGGTGAATATTGGCTACCATATAGTGAAGTTGCTGCTAAAGCCGTAACAGATGCATTCTATAGGTTAGTATGGTTTATTGAGGATATGACTGAGGCACAGTTCTATGCTAGTGTTCCTGCAGGGATATTTCTATGCGTTTTCGGCCTTGTAGCATGGTATCTTGACAAAATAAAGTCTAAGTATGCGGGTTTCTCAATAAGCTACGGTACTGGGTTATGGCCATGGGTTTTCGTAGCGCAAACGCTAGGTCTCTTTGTTTCAGTTTACGTATGTAACTACCTTGAAGTACTAGCACATACTGATTTCGGCTGGGTACCAACATTTGTTCCTTTCGTAAGCATACCGCCAGCAGTTATTTTCGTCTACGGTAAAGGATGGAAAAACGTTTTAACAGGAGCAGTACTTGGTGGGATAGTAGGTTTCCCAATAGCATGGTTTGTTATAGACAAGTTGCTTAGACCTTGGGAATTACCTGCAGTTATAGGTAACGTAACTGGTATGTGGGTTGGAACAATAGCTGTACTTGAAATCTGCAGATACCTGCCATGGATGAAACTTCCATCAAGCTCTAACCCCTCTAAGGAGGAAAAGAAAGACTCACCGCAAATAAAGATAACAGTTACATGGTTCCTAAGGAGGGTATTAGCCGACTTCACCGAGGCACAATTCTGGGGTAATGAAATAGCGAGTCTAGGCATGATATTTGGAGCTATACTGAGCTGGTTCCTCGACCCAAAACACATAGCATATGCTTCAGTACTATTCCCAGCAATATTTGCATCGCAAGTTGTAGGTTCAGCAACAGGCATATTACTCTACCTTAAATGGTGGAAGATAAAAGGATGGTATCCAACATTCGTACCCGTTGTCAGCGTAGGACCAGCGGTCGTACTAACTTTCGGTGGAAGCATTCCAGTAATTCTCGCAGGAGGAATCCTAGGAGGGATAATAGGGCCAGTAGTTGCAGACCTAATAATAAGATCACTACCAAAAGGATGGCATCCAGTAATAGGAAATACGTTCTCAATGGCATTTTCAACAGCATTAGTAGTTATAATAATAAGGTACTTCTGGGCATTCGGCCTACTGTAGAGTAAATTAAAATAAACTTTAACTTTTTATTTCTCTAAACATTGAGAAAGCTTCACCCTAAACTTCACCTCCTAAGCCTTGCTACAAACTCACAATATGGGTCGCCTTTAGCAATACATTTAACCTCCTCAATGAACATCATTTTACCTGTTAATTGTAGTAGCAGCCCTGCTATTATTCCTCTAAAGAAGTCCCCTGTAGGTTCTTTAGAAGGTTTACACATAGCGCACTCTATGTTATCATATATTCTCACAACATATGTTCCATTAGGAAGCGGTTTAAACTCCTTCATGATACCCCAGCCAATAGCTTTAACTAAAGCCTTAATGAGTAGAAGGAATTCTTCGTCAGATGCAGTATAGTCTTTATAACTTCTGTAAATACTCTTCCCAACTTCAACACCTAAATAGTATAGGAAAACTCTTCCAGCTCCCCCAAACTCGGCTTTAACATCTCTAAAAAGACCTCTAGACATAGCTTCACTAATAATCCATGCTCTCCTACCAAGAAGTAATATAGGGAAATGAGCGGTATCTATGACTAGACCTTTAAATAAGGGTTTAATTGCACGGGCATCTTTAACATCCTTTAAACCGGAAATATCATTAACTACCTTGTTTATAGGTGTCTTGGTTTTAGATATATCAAGAAAAACTGTTATCTCAATATTATCATTTAGACTAGCGATGTTAGAGTATAGGGGCTTCATGTTGTGTTTAACAAGGAAACTTGTAAGATCGTGAAGAACTTCAGGCCTATTTACAGCAGTAATTAAAAGACCTATAAGCTTCCTGCCTGGAAGGTAAATCATTCTCAAAAGCTCTAAAGCACTACCCAAATATGTAACACCTCCACTCTATTGCCATTTTAAAGTGTTCAAAAACTCTTTTTTTTTTTTTTACGGAGGAACATAGATTTCTCGGTAATTTAGGCTTATATTTATGGAGTTTATTTACCAGTAAACATGTTGAGCTGGTTAGTTTTCTAAAAATAGTTGTATATGTCAATTTTTAGTAGGGAACCGGAAAGTGGGTGTTGTTTGTTATGGTTAATGTGCGTTCTATGACTAAAGAGGCTTTGCTTTCAGCTTTTGCTGGAGGGTTTATGGCCTATATGAGATACCTTGTATTCGCGGGAATCGCTAAGAAAGAAGGATTCCCTAATGTTGCTAGGCTCGAAAGCGCCTGAGAAATGCCCTATATGCGGTGTTTCCCGAGAGAAGTTCGTGAAGTTCTAACTACAATAATCTTTTTACTCAGATGTAGTACCTACCTTGTTCTATGCATTTTAAGTAAGAAACTTAGCTTCCGAGTTGGAGAGTTAGTGGAGGAGGTGCTTGTTTATTGTCCCATAATATGAGGGCTTTAGCACCATCATTAATCATAGTTATAGTTTTAGTTTTCGTTATGCTTTTGGCTCACTGGCTTAAATCTGCTTTCGTTATAGGTAGTATCGTTCAGACAGGGTCATATAATGTTTCATCTACTTTAGTTGAAGAAGTATTTGAAAGTGAAGCATTTGAAGCTAGAATTATCTATCCTAAGAAGGTTAATGTAGGAGATAAGATACGTGTTAAAATCAATGTTAAAGCTAAGAGAGATTACATATTATCAGCTGTAGCACTTAAAGCTCTATCTCAGCCGGTGCCAGGGTTTATTATGTGGTGGTGGAAAGCTTTCTACGAAAACGCAACAAAATTTACTACACCAGTAAAAGAGTTTTCAGCAACCTATACTTTTAGACCTCCAGAATTATCTAGGGGATTAAACGTAGAATTACATATAACACCTACTAAACCTAAGGAACCTCTATTCATATTCTTTGCTAGGCCAATTACTGTAAGCATAGATGTTGTAGGTGCTAAGGAAGACTAAGCAAGAATATTAACTATGTTTCCATTATATCTCAAATGGAAAATAGGTGACGTGCAATGTCTAATATTCGGAAGAAAGTTTTAGATAAAATTAAGGAAAGAAATATGTAAGGAACTAGAATTTCCAGCTGAGCTACTACTTAAACCTATTCTTGAAGCAGGTAAGATTAAGGAAGCAAAAGAACTTATACTCTACTACGTTCATGTCTTAAGGAAGGTTCAAGAGAAGCTAAGAGTATATGAGGAAGAAGAGTACGAAATACATGCTGGTGCTACGGGTTTTGTGCTTTACCCGCCAATTCTCCCGAGATTTCCCGAATAAATGCTGTTCCTAATCTCACATACTATCTCGTTAGAACTGCTAAGTTTTCTTAGACAATAACTATATCTATGCTACTGTAGCTTGTTATGCTTAGAGGTGTGGAGTTATAGGATTAGGTCGGGGTTTCGGTAGAGGAAGAGGTATGGGCAGAGGTTTTGGTAGAGGCATGGGCCCCATAGGTTATTGTATTTGTCTAAAATGCGGCTATAGGGTTCCTAAGCAGCCAGGCGTTAGATGTTTAGAAATGCGCTGTCCTAGATGCGGTGCTGCAATGGTTAGGGAAGGATCATACCATCATAGACTCTATTTAGAGCGTTTAAAGAAGAATAAACAGTAGCAGTTTGGGTTATGCGTTTAACTGTTTAGTGATACTGTAAAATATATGTAAGATAAAACATATTTTGTGCTATAGCACAAAAAGTATTAGGCAAGAGTAATGCATGAAGAAGCTAAGGTATTAATACCAACAGAGAAGCCTGGAGGCTTAGAAGCTAGAATTTATGCTCACTGGGAAAATGCTCCAACATACACTATAATTCACATTGTAAATGGCCAAGTTAGAAGTGTGAGCGTTATTGAGCTTGGAAATAGGAAATTATTAGATATAATTTTTAGTCAAGGCGTGAACATTATTATTGCTCATTCTTTAAGTACTAAAGCCTTGGAAACACTAACGAGAACAGGTAGGAAGGTTGCCTTAGCACCGCTAATAAGAGTTAGTGAGGCGCTGAAAATGTTTCTAAAAGGGAAACTTTGTTATGTGAGGTTAGAGAGGATGTGCAAGTAACTTTCCGCCCGCTCATATACCTATACTAACCGCTCCCCGCCCAACCGAGGAGCAGGTATCGGAAATCCGGGGTCACCAGCACATTTATAACCTATTAACACTGTATAAGCTTATTGATCGACCTTAAAAACCTACAAACAGAAAAACAGTTTCTAAACCCTTACTCTTCTCCAATATAGCTCCATGCACAATTAAAATTAAAATCACTGATAGAGGAACGAATAATAAACCTATGAACCCTTCTATTATCCATGGGTCTTTAGTTACTTGAAGCATTAAAGTAGCATAAATGTTCGCTAAAGCGTGGAAGCTTATGGGGATCATAATGTACTTTACTCCTTTAACTAGAACCCAAGCTGCAATAAATGTTAGCGCTGTGTGAAATAAGGTTGCGATGTTTCTCTCAATCGCACCTGGAAGCAGTTTAAACCATTCAACACCAAGCCCATACTGTAGGAATATTGCTTGAAAAACATATATTATAGGAGCTTTCACTAGACCCCCATCCTAAGCCTAATGAGATAAGTTCTCTAAGCCCTAATTTAATTTCCTTTGAAACATATTTTAACAGTGCAAACCTTACAGGTTCTTCAAACACCCCGGCTAGAATAGATGAAGATAATGCTATGAAAACGTAATTTCCTTGAAACCACCTAGTAGTAGTTAAGAAAGGTAGCCTGGCAATTAATGCTACAAACCATCCGCTGCTGGCAACTAGTGCTATAAGCCATTTTTGAAAATCACTTTTAGAACTAATAGCTAAGACAATAAAAGCCGGCACTAACGCTAAGATGACAGGTATCAGCGACAATAGATTACGAAGCATAATACCACTCAATCCCTGCTATTGTAATTTGGAAGCTAAGCAATATTTAAACAGAGAGACAAATAACATTTAAAAGATAGCATTCTTAACTCTTAATTAACATTATTTAAAAGAACATACAACAATGAATAATTAAGTTTAAGTGTTTGTTTTAATTTTAGCAATAAAAACACCTCGTCAATAACGTCTTTGCTGCCATGTTTTGATTTTTAGAAAAATTTTCCCATAATGCCTACATTCTGTTGGGAAAACCATAGAAATATTTGATATGCCTTTTTTCGGACATGGTGGAAAAATATGATAGAGTATCTACTACTATTATTAACCCTAATAATAGGTGTATTGCCGCTTAGAGAGAAAATACCTGATGAAGCAGAGTTCTAGAGAAAGTTATTAAGGTAACACAACCCCTCCTTACCTTTTTTGTGGAGAATTTCTTAAGGAATAGTAATCTGCTGTAGATTTAAATTCTAACGTATCTATTACTTTTTCTAGGTAGGTTGCTAGTATGCTTACGGTTTTACCTGTGGAAGATATTGCCATAGATCAAAGCTTAATTATCAGGAAGTCTTTAAGTTTCTTCGAGAAGTTAGATGAAGTTGATTTAACTATTGTTGAAAAAATAGAAGAACATGGTCCTAGAAATATCTTAGCGTTATCTAGAATCCTGAATATGCCCAAATCAACTGTTTACCGTAGAATACAAAAGCTCTTAAACATGGGTCTAACAATAGAGCCCATCATAAATTACAATAAGCTGGATCTAAGATGCGGTGTAGTTCTAATTGAACCTACAACGGGGTCATTAGTAAGACTTTACACTGTAGTATCAAACATTCCATGGTTCTACAAGTTTGTAGTAGCTAATATGAACACTTTAGTCGTAAGATTTTATGAACCAAGAAGATATAGTGGTCTTGTTGAGAGAATAGTTCAAGCATTGAAAAAGATCGGTATTGTAGATAAATATTACTTAACATACACGTCTATAGAATTAGCAAGTAGTAAGGTTGATGAAGAATATTTCGATAAGAAGCTTAAAATAGTGAAGCTAAAGTGGAGTAAATGGTTTAAAAACATAACCGAGGAACGTAGACTCAAAAACGCTCAAGAATTGAAGTACATGGAAAAAACATTATGTAGACTTGAAGTAGATCCTATTGATGTTAAGATAATTAGTAAGCTTCAGAAAAATGCATTCCAAAGACTTAAAGAAATAGGGGAAGAACTAAATCTATCAATGACAACAATACTTTATCATTACAAGAAACATATTGTTGAGAGGAACGTGATTTTAAAGTATACTCCAAGAATAATGATATATCATCCTGACTTATCATCCTATCTTATAGGGTTTATTAGCTTTAGAAACGGAAAAGCTCTTAGAAACTTTGTATATACATTGTGGAATACTCCAATACTTAGAAGGATAAATAAGGTTTTAGGGGATTCAACAATTTTCGCAAGTATTCTTATACCTAGAAACGAGATAATTAAATTCCTAGTATTCATGGATACTTTATGTGAAATAGGGATAGTACATAGTTATAAACTGTACTTTGCATATTTGAAGACTCTCTCAAGCTGGACATTACCTTCCAAGCTGTTCAAAGAGGATTACTGGGAAGATGGCTGGTCTAGGATAAAGAGAGTAATTTTAGAAAATAAAAGGACATGGAATAAAGTACCACATAGTTCTGTACCTTAACCATATCTGACAGCACTACATTTTCCTTAAACTCTTGATTATGATTAGAAGTATCGATACTTTTTAATTTATGCATGTTTTGAAGGATATTCTGAAGTGTTAAGGTTGTTTATGGTAGTTGGGCATAGAGCTAATGCTCCCAGAATACTTAGATGGTATCTTAAAATAGGGGTGCCGATAATTGAGGTTGATGTGAGATACATTAATGGCGAATTTCTAGTACTTCACGGTCCAAGCTCCATTAGAAGAGCGAGTATCCCTGGGAAGATAATGGCTTGGATAGATTACCACTTCTTCTACCGGGATCCCTTGCTTAGACGTGTAAAACTGGTTGAAGTACTTGAGAAGGTTAATGGCAGAGCAGACATAAACATTGATATTAAGCAGCCAGGTTTTGAAGAAGACCTCTTAAACCTAATAAATAGTGTAGGTTTTGAGGGAAAAGTGTACGTTACATCTCAAATACATCCAATAATTAGGAGGATAAAGGAGCTAAATAGCAGAATATTGACCATAGCATCTTTAAACATTCTACCCATAGACCCTGTGAAAGTAGTATTAGATGCCAAGGCAGACATCGTATCGGTGCATGTAAGCATAGTTTCACGTGAACTAATAAAGCAGTTTCATGAGGCAGGGTTGAAGGTGATAGCTTGGACGGTAAACGATAGAGAAACAATACTTAAACATATGGAACTAGGCGTAGATGGTATAGTAACGGATAGACCAGACATAGCACTAAATGTAATTAAACATAGAGAGACGGTACTGAAAAGGTGTTTGCCTTGAAGAATAGTATTGTCTCCTTATTTTTCATATGTCTCGTAGTATTGGTTCTACTCTTTCCACATCCTACGTTGTGATGTATTGGCGTGATCTACAAAGGAGTCTGCATGGGCTATCGTTATAGGTTTAAAAGGTTACGCTATGCACTCATTTTTCGATGGCAAGAACTTGTACACATGCGGTTATAACCACCGTTACGTCGGTGACAAGTATGAACCTGCACCCTTTATTGCTAAATATAATATCGTAGAGGAGGAGCTGAAATGGTATAAGGTTATTGAGGATGTTAGAGGGTGGGCCTATAGCGTACTCTTGAAAAAAGGTAAAGTTATTATTGCAGGTTTCTCAGCTCCAGGAAACGGTTTTCTTATATGTTTAAGCGAGAACGGCGATTTTCTATGGGGGTATATAACACCTAATTGCCTTTATGGACTATTAGATTTAGGAGATGAAATTTTAGCGTATGGTAGTAGCCAAGCAATACTGTTTAAGGAGAACGGTAAGGTAGTTAAGAGTTTGTTTTCGAAGTCAAAAACTCCTTAGGAGAATGGGTTCCTGTAGATTTTAAAGCAGTAAAATATGTGGACGAAAAAATCTATGCTGTAGGTTATCGGTTTAGCTTGGTTTCAACTAGGAATGGAGTTTTTGACGGTCACTTAATATGTTTAGATAAGAACCTTAATCCATTATGGGTCGTAGGTTTTGGACTCAAAGATCTCGGTGACCACTACATGACGGTAAGCTACCATAATAACTACTTGTTCGTCGGAGGTTTTGATGAAAAAGGAAACATGATTTTAATGAAGCTTAGTACCGATGGTAACCCTGTTTTAGCAGAATATGTTAACTATGGAAGTAAGGGAAGCATAGTAGCAATACATGTAATTAACAATACAATTTACCTCGTAGGTAATATGGAAAAGCAAGGTGCAGGCTCAGGTGACTTAATGGTTTTGAAAGTAAACGAGGAACTTCAGATTCTAAAAGCTTACATTATAGGGGGAAGCCTAGGGGATTTCTGTTTCAAATCATTCTGGCAATAAATGGCATAGTAGTTAGTGGTAAAACATTTACGTGGACATTGAACAAGGCTTCAACAGACTCGTACCCGTTAATAGTATATTGGCCTCTACAGTTCGTAGGAGAAGTAAGCTGGAAAAACAAGAAATGGGAACCTATTGTAGTAGAGGAGGAACATAAGCTTGAAACTACTTCCCTAAATAACACTTCTGCGCTTAAATTAGAAGTAAGACATACTAGTGCGAAATTGCGAAATATAGTAAAGAAAAATTTAGTCTAGTAAATCAAAATCCCTTAGTATTTTTCGCTAAAGCTGAAATACTGGCAACTACAATTACACCATCAACCACTCCTAAACACGTTGCAAACATGAACTTACTATATGTTATAACAGTAGTAGCCTTAGTAAGCGTGATTGGTGTGATTGTCTACTTTATAGCCAGATATTTAAGATCATGGTAAATCCTCCTGTACTTCATTACCCTATGGTCATACCTTATGTTGCTGGAAACTCTCCATGCTATAGTAATTCTCCGAAGTATATGTTATTTAAAAATTCGTGGTCTTTTTCAAAGTGCAATCGTCGCTGTAATAATTATTACTATAACTAACGCTGTATAGAGAGTTTCCGGGATAGGTATAGGAACTGGTTCTTCCTGATTCGGTGTTGCTAAATGTTCTTCAAGTGCAGAGTCGCTTACCTCTAAGTTCACGTCAGCGAATTCTATCGTTGGAACATACCAACTTAGATAGTAGCTCTCCCAGCTTAGATGAGTATTTATTAGGGTTACATCGTATATTGTATTTAACGTTACGTTTTCACCATAATCATTATTAATCCATTCTAGGTTCCCAATGTAGTTGCCCATGTCAGCTAGTATGAAGAAGTCACTGTATGTTCCCTCATCTCCTGCATATGTGAATGTTCTAGTATGCCCGGATGCAACGTATCCATTAGTATTAAAAACTACTATTTGGCTGCCGTAGTCGTTGTTGCTTCCACCTACAGTTTTAAACCATATCAAATTCCCTTTTGAAGAAACTTTAGCTATAAATGTGTCGTAGAAACCTGAACCATAAACATCAGCAGAACCTATGACATATATGTTACCCTCTCTATCAACGCTGACATCGCTAGCCCATCCCTTAGTAACATTAAAGTATTTCACCCAAATAACACGGTAGTCACTGTTGAGAAGTCCTACAATAGGATGGTTGCTGGAAACACCTACGAAAACTCTAGTTGTTTCATTCAATAGCGCAATACTATATCCTGTACTGTAACTGTAACTGCGGCTTTTGAGAATTTTCCCTGTTTCAGTAGATATTTCTAAAAACACAATACACGAACCACCCTCGTAGGGTTCTCCGCGGACAACAGCGTATATTACGCCGTTCTTCAGAAACGCTTTGTGGACAACGTCATCCCTATCACGATTCCATGCTTCGGAATAGTACTGTGCAATCTGTTCTAAGCTTAAATCTGTTTTATTAAGTTTAACAAAGTATACCTCATATCCCCAAGGCTTACCGTTAATGAGAAGATATATGTAGTTTTCATCAGCGAAAATAGCCTTCACATACTCTACATTGTAAGTGTTTATGCTCATTTTCTTTGCCCATAAAAGCCTACCGCTCTTATCGAACTTAACTAGGAGAGCATCAGTTACATCGTTGCCAACACTTATGTCTCCTCCAACATAGTATCCATCAGAAGTGTTTAGAGCAGCTAAAAATCTCACCTCTCCTCCGTCCGTTGATTGAATATGCTTCTGCCATATAACCGACGAGTTAGGTTCAAGAAGCGCAATAAATCCCTCATATCCGCCTCCAGAACCAGCGCTGTAGGACCTACCATAGACAAATATCTTGCCATTGTCTAACAGAATAAACCTTGCAAAATCGTTGCCGCTTAACCCCAGAGTTTTGAACCACCCTGTAGAATCGCAGTTAGTAACTGGTAAGAAAAGCATAGCAAGGAAAGCAAGAATAATGAAAACAACAGCATATCTTCTAACCATACTCTCGCTAAAAACAGTGGAAAATAAAGGGAATATAACTAAATTATGGATTAGCAGTATAGATTAGTGCTACATAAAACCATTTTGAAAATACTGATCCTCTCATGATGCTTAGATTAAAGTTGTTTTCTAAGTTAATTTTTCAGAAACTCTTCTTAATCTTATAGATAGTTCTTCGCATAGGCTCTTGTTAAGCCATATTGGAGGAGTATTAACCCATCTTGCTCCATCGTAGAACGATACAGTTATCCTAGCTTTCTTCCCAAACTCGGTATCGTATATTCTAACCCACAGGTTTACTTTCTTACCTGAAACCTTAAAACCACCACTTATTTCTCTAACACCTTTCTTTTCAATATCAACGATAACAGTCATGGAAACCACGTCAATACATGACTACATTTAGGGAAGTACAGCTAATAACCTTACTCCCTCATAGCCTTTTCAACACATACCTTGCCTATGCGTTTCCCCATTGATGATAGAAGTGCTTCACATTATTTTTGTAAATATTTTTATTGTTCTTTCAAATTGTTCAGGGTTTTGAGGGCTTATGTAGTATTTTTCTCCATTGCAGCTTTCTATTATTATGGTTTTTTCTATGTCTGTTGCGTAGAAATATATGTGCTTACTGTCTTGCACAATTACATGGGTTAGTATCTGCTTTACCATCCATAGAGCTATGTGTGTTAGAAACCATCCTTCGATCTTAAACTCTCGAGCAACATCTTCTAAACTTGTTTTCTTAACGTATCTTACTTTGCTGTAGGGAATGAATATGCTATTGAAGATACGTTGGATAACTATTCCTCTACTTGTTAGAGTAAATGATCGGGGAAAGTAAAGGTATGGTACTAGAAAACCTCCAACAACCAATATCATTTCCATTAGAAGATTTGGTGAGAAAAGCCCTTCAACAAAAATAATTACGCATATGCAGAAGGCTGTGAAAAATATTGGAAACCATAGCCCCTTAAAAACTTTAAGGAATGAACTAAACGAGGGTTTAAACTCATAAATTATACATCCGAACTCCTCCACCATACCACCGCATCGTGCGCGTCGAAACAGGTACAGTAATATTTTCAAGAAGTAATAATAGGGATTTTAAGAAATATATTTAATAACGACTACTAAGTTTCATCAACTTGAAACACATTGGCAATGGGTGTGATAGTTTTTATGTCTAAGGTTAAAACATTATTATTGTTTACCTTCCTAATTGTTACTATTGTCCTGCTAGCTTTTCTCAGCTGGCACTACTTCTCTCTAAAAGAGAAACATAGTTTACTAATAAATGAGTTCTCCAGGATTAAGCATGAACTTGAGAGTTTAAACAGAAGCTATATCATATTGCTTGAAAAATACACCCACTTACATGCCGATTTTAATAAGTTATCAATGGAATATAAGATACTGGAGGAAAAGTACAAGAGACTTTTAAAGAACTATACTAACCTACTTAGTGAATACGATTTTCTAGCTGAAAGATATAACGCATTAATGGAAGACTATCAGGAACTATTACGTGCCTTTAATGAGCCCCTATCTTACGAGGAAATCCCTACAATTGAAGAGCTAACCTACTGGCTTACTTTCGAAGACAATACGGATAAAATAGCTTACAGCTACCCTAACTTCATATGTGGTGATTTCGCTTTCATGCTTGCTTTACACGCTAAATTGAAGCATTGGGATATGGGTGTTGTCGCAATAATAGGTTATGATGAACAACATAAACCCTTCGCCCACGTATTTAATGCGATAATATGTAAGGAAGGCCTAGTTTATGTTGAACCTCAAACAGATGACGTATGGTGGTATAAGAATCACGAGGAGATAACTAGGGGGAAATGGTATAGATACCCTGGTAAAGGGAATATTTACGTAGAGGAATACATAATAATATTAAGGTACGACTAATACAGTCCACATACTTCATTTATTACTTGCAGAGGAGTGGAATGTCGCAAAACATGAGAAACCTTACTAGCTTAGTTCAGAATATGCTAAGGAGTATATTAGAAACATCAAATACTCTATTATCCGTAAAGTATACGACATCGTGTGTAAGAACATTATATCAAGATATTTAAGGAATATTAAAACTGGAAAATGTTTAGATGCTAGTTGCGGACCCGGTGTTTGTGGTTTATTCTTGAACATAAGTTTTCTAAAGAGGTTATTTCTCTAGACATTAATGCCTATATGCTAAAGTATGTTAAGAGTATGCTGGACAAGTACTATGTTTTCTTACATATTATTCACGCTGATATAAATTACATGCCCTTCCGCAGCAATGTTTTCGAAGTTGTTCTTGCTGAAGGAGACTCTTTAACTCAAAGACAAGATAGAAAAAGTGTCGCTAAGAGCTTAAACGAAATATGTAGAATTCTCAAGACCAAAGGTTTACTCTTAGGCTCCTTTAGCAACATGTACTCTAGGATTATAGCAAAAACTATCACAATGGACAGCATTGAAGGCATTAATGAAGTTTTAGAGATGATAAAGAATAGGGAATTGGTTATTCGTAAACCGGAATGTGGGGAATCTAAGATACAGCTATACTATGTTAACGGGTTTAAGAAGCTACTAGAGGATATTGGGTTTAAAATGCAAAATTCAATCCTCTGATAGTTCTTACAACAACCATGCCTAAGGATCTTATTGAAAAACATTTTAGCAAAATGGTGGAAGCGGAACTTAAGTTATCACGTGACCCTAATCTGGTTCCCTTAGCTCTAAGAAATCATTTTACATGTATTAAAGCGTAGACTCTCATTTGCAGTACTGTATATATTATTAATTATTATGTGTATATGTATATTAATATAGTACAGTACGAGCTGGGGGCTACTGTTTGTCATCCAGAGTTGTTGGTCGCGGCGTTTGTCCTAAATGTGGTAGGGAGGGTTCTGTAGTTCTTAAAGAGTTAAGTGGTAAAATTTACGTTTATTTTAAACACGGCCGTAAATGGTGTTATTTGGGACCGCTTGAAAACGTTGATTTAAGCAAGGTTATCGTTGATCTTGGTTACCACACCTTTACTACTAAATTTGCCGAATATTTTAAGTCTTATTTGGAGAAGGTATCTATGAACTACGCTGTGGTTTTCATTATAGCTTTAGCACTCCTACTTTCAGCGTACGGTATAGGTACTGGAGGCTATGTTTACGGACATATTGTTCTCACATTAGTTATTCTTTCTTCGCTTGTATTCATAACCCTAATAGCATTTTATGAGAAAAAGTACTTATCGAAAGCAAAGTATGAGATGTTAAGTAAAATTCTTGAGCAAGGTATGTTTCAATATATTGTCATCTCTTTCCTAACATTTGCTGCTGTCTCTTTTGCATCCATGCCTTTAACATGCCCATTAAAAATCACGTTAACTGGAAAAGCCCATAGCTACGGAGTGGTAATGAGTATTCCACTAACTTCAATTATACTGTCATCGACATGTCTAACTGCAATGCTCAGGCCCATATGGTTTAATAAGGGAGGTAAATATGCAATAGCGTATGTTGTAGCTATACCTACAATATTCTACATTACTCTGTTTACTATAGCTAGTGCCCATTTGAGATCCATTATTGAATGGTTGTTCTTTTCAGCAGTAATGCCCTTCGCACCTATATTAGCCGTAATTGCTATAACTTTAGCTCAAACATATTTAATATCGCTAATAAAAACTATTTTGTCAACATAAAAACGCTATATAAAACTAGAATGTTTTCCTATCTTCCTGAACGGTAAATGAAGAGTCTTCATGTTTCATTTAAACTAAACTTAGGTCACAGTGAGGTCAATTATAGATTTAAACACTCTTTCACCATTAAGAAACACTTTTACATGGTATTTCGTATGAGGCTTAGGAGGCTTAAACGGAACTACAATACTTTTATGTTCTGTTTCGTTTAGCGCAACGGTATACTCATATTTTTCTACAATAGTTTTCGTTGACTTATCGATAATTACTACATCTATTGTTCCATTTGTTGGACCATTAACAATAACGTACAGTTTAGCCTCTTCGCCAAATTCTACATGACTAGGATACCAGAAAGCTTCAATATCCCATGGGTGATATTTTGAGATATTTACCATGAGTATTCCGCTGTAGTCAAATGTTTTCTGCGAAGTTAATGTATAGAATCCTAGTATTTTAGCTAAGCAATTATACTTAACAGAGAAAGTATAGTTTACTGGAATTACTTCCCCATATTCCTTAATATATCTTTTTATTACTTCTGAAAGTTCATAATTGTTTGTTCCAATGCTAAAACGTATGGTATCTATTTCTCCAGCATCTAAAACATGGTGTGCCATAATAGGCATAGCATCTAGTCTTCTAGGAAAATCTAATAGAATATTGTAAACATACACTACTGGTTCAACACGGTTAATTGTAATACTGTAAGGTAAAGTATTATTGAATATTACTAAGTATTTTATTTCAAAATTATCTAGTTCACTATTTACCCATTTAGTTTGAATTTTTAAGATTACTACCTTACATAACTCAGCACTATTTAGCGTAGACCATATGTAAAAAGTTACAGCAGTAAACACTATAAACATCGAAACCAGCAAGGCAACTGCTGTTTTAAAGATAATCTTATTTAAAGTCATAGCTACTCTGTGCTATCCTTAAGTATACATAGAAATAACTTTTATTAGCAATACATACTTATCATTGTACAGGTGCGGACCGGTTGAAGCATGAAATATTGTATGCTCCAGCATATTCTGTGTTGAAAATTAACTTGGAACCTGGAGAATCCATTGAAGCCGAAGCCGGAGCGCTAATGATGGTGGAGGGAGATATAGAGGTTAAGACTAAGAGTAGAGGTTTTCTTAGAGCACTAACTACTGGTGAGTCGTTATTTGTAAACATTTATAGAGCTAGGGAGTCAGCTTCCGTTTGGCTTGCACCGCCAATACCTGGAGATATAAGGTATATTAGGCTTGATGGAACTAAAGGTGTAATTGTTAATGATAAATGCTACTTAGCAAGCCATGGAAACGTACAGCATAAGGTGGTATGGAGAGGGTTAAGAGGGGTTTTTGGTGGAGGAGGTTTAATGTGGCTGCACTTCACGGGCGTTGGTGGAGTATGGGTAAATGCTTACGGAAGTATTGTTGAGAGGGAAGTTAAGCTTGGAGAAAAGCTCGTTATAGACAATACACATTTAGTAGCTATGGACGATACTTTAGACTACAGCATAAGGAAATTCGGCGGGCTCAAAACGTTCTTCTTCGGCGGAGAAGGATTTGTATTTACTGTTAGAGGAGCAGGAAGACTACTTTTACAGTCAAGGAATCCGGCAATATGGTATACTAGGCGTAGCTAGTTTAAATTAATATTGTTTTCATCAACTACACTTACAATGTCCACCTATTTTCTTAGGATATTCAGAGTAGAGTGCTAGAATAGTTATCGATGTAGTTTCAGTGTTAGCGTCTCCTACGGGAATAATTTCTCCTCTTTCAGATACCCTATAGTGGGTTACTATTCCTCCATCGCTTCGCTGCATCAACGCTAGAATAATGTTCCATTTCTCATAAAGGCCTCTATATTTTCCAACTAAACCGCTGTCAGCTTCTTCCAATGCCTTATAAAGGTATATTGCTAATGCAACCTTATATGTCTCATATAGTCCATTATAAGCTCCATCCTTGAATCCGTATCCGTCCCACATAGAAATTAAGATGCTAAATAGTTGTTCAGCGTAAGGTCTTGAACCATATAGTAGTGCTTTTAGAGCCTTGTAAACCACTAAGTCAGCATACCTGTCCCAATCGTCAATAGGTGTTTCTCCTGTTTTTTCATAATATATTTCAAGAACACCAAATTTCGAGGAAGATACGTTTCCCAAATGCTCATAATCTCTCTGATAAAATACGTCAGGTATATCTTCTCCTATAAGAATCTCATGTTGCTTATCAAATCCTCCACTATACTTATTATTTAACGTAGTTAGTACATTGGAGGCAAGAGGAGAACCCAAAACATCTAATGCTCTTGCAGCTAACAAGTTATCAGCTGCAACATAAATTTTATGGGAATCTTCAACTTTCTCAAGGGTTGCTGCCCTTAAAAGTCCTGCTTCAGGAACGTATTGAGTTTCTAAGAATTTACGTGCAAGATCTTTATCCACCATACGTGGTTTCCGTTCTTCATGATAGAAGGTAATAGCAAGAAGTAATAATAAGACTAATATTATAATTATAACTACAATTACGACTCTAAACTTCACCATGTATCGGAACCCAATATCCTAATTAGTTGAGGTTTAAATTAAAAATTCTATTGATCTGACAGGTTCTCTGAATAATTTTTATCGAATATTTTAAATATGGTTGTTCTACGATATGGTAAAGGTGCATACTCCCATTGAATAGGGGTAGTGGAGTGGGTGTTGACAGTATTAGGGATAGGATAGTGAACGGGCCTGTTTTAGGTACTATGGTTTGGCTTGCTTGGCCCGTTGTAGTTGCTAACCTGGTTAACATGTCCTATAACCTTATTGACGCTTTCTGGCTTGGTAAACTAGGTAAGGTGGCTTTTGGAGCACCTACTGTTTGTTGGCCTTTAATAATGCTCTTCTACTCTATAGGTATGGGCTATGCTATGGCAGGTATAGCTCTTATTTCCCAATATGTGGGAGCTGAAGATAAGGAGATGACAAAGAAAAGTGCTGGGCAGCTTATAAGCTTCCTACTTTTAGGCGCTTTAGTTTTGAGCGGTATAGGCTACTTATTTATTCCTCAAGTTCTTTCTATGATAGGTGTTCCTTCAAGCATCTATCCTTTAGCTGTAAGTTATGCTAGAATTATTTTCCTCGGAATACCTATTGTCTTCTTTGGTTTCACGTTTAACACCGTAGCTAATGCTATAGGCGATACTAGAACACCAACAATACTTAACGTTTCCTCAGCAATTACGAACATAATTTTAGATCCAATAATGATTTTCGGTCTTTTAGGTTTTCCTGCTATGGGCGTTGCTGGAGCAGCTATAGCTACTGTTGTTTCAAGATCTATTGTTTCCATTGTTGGAGGTTTCCTTCTTTTTAAAGGGTTTAAGGGCATTAAAGTAAGTTTAAGTGATCTTAGGATTGAGAAATGGTGGCTTAGAAAAGTTTTTTCAATAGGTACTCCTCTTTCTATTCAGCAGTCATTTAATGCTTTAGGATTTACAGTTATGATGTCTATTGTTTCTAGGTTCGGTTCAACGGTTATTGCTGCTTACGGTGTTGTGGTTAGGATTATAAACATTATGCAAGCAGTTACGCGAGGGCTGAATAGAGCTACTTCAATAATGGTCGGCCAAAACATTGGCGCGGAGAAATATAGTAGGGCTATGTCCATAGCTAAAACGTCGGTTACGTTTACTTCAGGTTTTCTTGCCCTAGGAGCTCTACTTCTATTTGTTTTCAGTGGTCAAGCTGTTTCATTTTTCGTTAATGAACAAGACGTAGTAGCTGAAGGCTCAAAGCTAATTCATGCAGTAAGCAGTTCAATACCGTTTTTCGGAATATTCTTTGTAGCAGGAGCTGTAGCTGCCGGATCAGGTCATACAAGGTTTGTTGCAGTGCTTTCAGCAGTAAGGCTGTGGGTTTTGAGAATAGGGTTAAGCATACTATTAGCTTATATTATGGAAATTGGATCTTTAGGGGTATGGTTAGCTATGGCTATAAGTAACATTGGAGCAGGCACTATTGCGTTGGCATGGCTCATTAGGGGAACATGGCTTAGGAGGGTAATAGAACCTTCCCCGAAACTTGCATTTGAAACGGCACGTCCAAGTCCAAAGTAAAGTTTAAATTCAATATACGTATGTTCTGGGGTTAAAGCTTAGAAAGTTAATACGGTCACGGAGGATGCATCGTGGTTTCTGAGGAAATCATAGGGTTTATGTACGCTGTTGTAGCTTTATTCTCCTTTGGCCTATCACCTTTACTTTACAAAGTTAGAATGAGGAATGACCTGCATGTTCTAGAGGCTAACACCATAAGGTCATAGAGCGCGCTTATACTATTAACACCAATACTTATCATGTACAAGCTAATGCCTTACATACCATGGGAAGTCATGGTGTTCGTAGTTTTTCAGCATTAGCAGGTCCTATGGTTGGCGATACTTTCTTTCTCTTCTTGATCAAGAGAGTAGGTGCTTCAATAGCTACACCTTTAGCTAGCACCTATTCTCTATTGGTCGCTATAATGTCTGTTACGCTATTTGGTGAAAAATTAACAGCACCTAACATTTTAGGAGGATTCCTCATACTATCGTCCGTATGATTAGTTTATTAGGAAAGAAAAAATCTAGGTACTGGAAGTATTTTAGGGCTTATTGCATGTCTTGGAGCAGCATTAGGCTACGCATTATCGATAATTTCAATGAACTATCTTTTGAATGGTGAAGTAGATCCCGCAGCTATAATTTATCTTAGAACATTATTAGTAGGTATTATGCTTACTTTACTTGCTAAAGCACTTAATTTAGACATTAACTTCATGGGTAAAAGCAGAAAGACGTTGATTATCCTATCTGTTGGATGATTCTTCGGTACAGGTTTTGGAGTAATAATGCTACTTAACGCAATAACCTACTTAGGTGCCGATAAAGCATCGTTTATTGCTTCGACATCTCCTGTTGTTTCAATCTCCCTAGCAATTACCTTACTTAGGGAAAAGTTCAGGGTGAGGATAGTTCTTGCAGCTATTCTAGTTTTTACCGGAGCTACTATGCTAAAATAATCCCGGACTCTATTAATGCTAATTACGGAACACTTAAAACTCGGGTGACTCACTATATTTTAATGATTAATTTCAGGTGTCCTGTATGAAGCTAAGTACTTCAGATATTGTTAGAACACTTGAGGTCCTCGTAAAAATACCATTATATGCTACTTTAGGTGTTGCAGCCAACAACCTAGTCTATTTATCTACACAGGAAGGTGTTAGAAGCTTATGGTCTATTGATCTGGAATCTAAGAAGGTAAAGAGGCTTACAGTAGAACCCGTACATGAGACAGCAATACCCGTAGCTACATCACCTTACACGGTGTTTACTAGAGATGTAACTAAGGGTAAAGAACTTCACAGGGTATTTTACGTAGATGTTAGAACTGGTAAAGAAGATCTTTTAGCCGACACCCCTCTAATGAGAATCTTCGGTATAGCATTTAACGGGTCTTACATAGCTTTTACTGGAGCCACAGCAGTAGATACTGCAATATATTTAGCTAAAATGGATGGTTCATGGGAGAAAATTGTTAAACTTGAAACATTAGCTTTCGTAACCGATGTTAGTAGCAAGTACGTAGTTGGTTTTGGTAATCTTAGGAAAAACCCGAAAACATATGAAATATTTACCTTAAACTTAGAAACTAATGAGCTTAAAATTTACACACCTAAGGAGGGTTCTCAGAACAAACTACCTAGAGTACTTGGAGAAACAGTTCTATTTGAAAGCAATTTCGAAGGCTCAAATAGGCTATACCTCTATAACCCTGAAAGCGACGTTATTGGGAAAGTGAAATTCAGCTACGGAGACTACGATGTATATAATCCTACTGAACATGACATTTATGGCTGGACTCCTAATGGTAAAATATGGGCAGTAGGGAAGAAAAATGGTAGGTCAAAGCTCTTCATTGATGGCAGAGAGGTACCAACACCTACAGGTACAATACATGGCGTACCTGCATTCATGGAGAGTAAGGTATTTGTTGCAGTATCTAGTCTCGTACAGCCACCTAGAATATTAGAAGTGAATTTAGAGCGTAGAGTATACAAAACTATAGTGGACAATGTTTTACCTGAAGAACTTGGAAAGAGAATTGGCGAAGTAAAGTTTGTAAAATATAGGTCTTTTGACAATCTCGAAATACCTATGTATATTGTTGAAAGTAAAATAGCTTCTAAGCCAGGTCCAGGAGTAGTTTATGTTCATGGAGGTCCATGGGCTGAAGTAAGAGACTTATGGAGCATATTCATAGCATCATTAGTGACCACGGGGTACCATGTTTTAGCACCTAATTTCAGAGGTTCTACAGGATACGGTGATGACTTCAGAATACTCGACATCGGAGATCCTGGTGGTGGAGACCTCCTAGACGTTGTTTATGCTAGGAATTGGGGTGTTAAGAACGGTATTGTAGATGAAAGAAAGGTCGCTATAATGGGCTACAGTTATGGCGGATACATGACCTTCCTAGCTATGGGTAAACATCCAGGCTTATGGAAGTGCGGTGTTGCCGGGGCAGGTGTTGCTGATTGGGAAGAAATGTATGGACTTAGCGATGACATATTTAGGAGATTCATAGAGGTGCTTTTTGCAGGGAAAAAAGAGTTGTTCATGGAAAGATCTCCAATAACATATGTTGATAAGGTATCTGCGCCGCTATGTATTATTCACCCGCTAAACGATACTAGAACACCGCTAAAACCCGTACTTAAATACATGGGTAAACTTCTAGAGCTAGGTAAAACCTTTGAAGCGCATATAGCACCAGATATGGGGCACTTCATAGCTAAA
>Ga0190363_1000540_pt1 | contig 22442 bp, 20 predicted proteins | sample 48721867_MG_FD_161272 | JGI IMG/M metagenome (GOLD analysis project Ga0190363, IMG submission 161272) | Hydrothermal vent microbial mat bacterial communities from Southern Trench, Guaymas Basin, Mexico - 4872-18-6-7_MG | ecosystem: Environmental > Aquatic > Marine > Hydrothermal vents >... | reverse complement strand
TTACGACGGCTTCCTCATCGACCTCTAGTAGGCCCTGGAGACATACACGACGTAAGCGGCCTCCCCTCCACAGGCAATGCAGGGGCTCGTTGGCGCCTCCTCTAGGTCCCAGCGCATACCCCTGATCTCCCCCGCCACCTCCTCCTTCATCCTCTCAGCGCACTCATCTGAGCCGCACCAGTTGACCTTCACTATCCGCCTCTCCTCCATCAACCTCTTTAACTCCTCTATGCTGCTGGCCTCCCTGATCTCGCTTCTCAGCCTGCTCCAGCTCCTCTCCCTCAGGTTCTCCTCGATCTCCTTGAAGAGCCCCTTAATGGCCTCTACAGCTCCATCGAGGGGCGTCTCGCTTCTCTCCAAGGTGTCTCTCCTCACCAGCGTCAGGGTGCGCCCCTCCACCTCCTTAGGGCCGATCTCGACTCTAACGGGGATGCCGAACATCTCCCACTTATAGAACTTCTCACCGGGCCTCCGCTTTGGATCATCATCCAATATCACCCTGAGCCCCCCAGCGCTGAGAATCTCCTCCACCTCGACGGCGTATTTAGCGACGGCCTCCTCATATCCCTTCATGGGAATCGGGACGATCACCACCTGCTTGGGGGCGATGATGGGAGGGAGTACCAGGCCATGGTCATCGCCGTGGTGGGCGATGATGGCCGCTATGGTTCGGCTGATGCCCAGACCATAGCAGGTGGTGGAGGCGTAGCGCTGACGCCCAGTGGGATCTTCATAGGTGATGTCGAAGGCCCTTGCGAAGTTCTCGCCGAGGTGGTGAACCGTCCCGATCTGGTTGACCTTCCCATCCGGGTTCCAGGTGTCAAAGGCGATGCTGTAGATGGCTCCAGCGAACTTGTCGAACTCGGGTCTGCGGAGGATGAGGTAGCTGAGGCAGAGCTTGTCGAAGACCTTGGAGTATATCTCGACCCCCTTCCTCACCTGTCTCTCGGCGTCCTCGAAGTCGACATGAGCCGTGTGAGCCTCATTCCAGAGGAACTCTCTACCCCGGTAAAGCGGCCTAGTCGCCTTTGTCTCATAGCGGAAGACGGTGCAGGTCTGATGGATCTTCAGGGGGAGATCTGCATGGCTTCTGATCCAGAGCTTGAAGAGGGGGTAGATAGCCGTCTCGGATGTGGGTCTCAGGATCAATCTTATCTCCAACTGTCTCTCACCGGCGTGGGTTATCCAGAAGACCTCACCTGAGAACCCCGCGATGTGCTCAGCCTCCCTTCTGAAGGCATCTTCAGGGATCACCGTGGGGAACAGAACTGGCTGATGGCCGTCCTCCTCTAGGAGTCTCTCCAATATAGAGGCGATCCTCCTTGCGATATCATATCCCCAACCCCGATAGACGACAAATCCCTTTACAGGGTATCGATCATCGACGATCTCCGCCTCTCTCAGAATCCTGTCAAACCACTCGCTGAAGTTCTCATCCTTCTCCATTCCACACCAGCCTCTCTAATCTTCAACACCACCCATTTTAAATCTCAGCATCCCCTAGAGCTGTGGATGAAGGCCATCATCGTCGTCGGGGATGGGATGGCCGATAGGCCCCTAAGGGAACTCGATGGAAAGACGCCGCTGGAGGCCGCTGAAACGCCTAATCTAAATGAAGTCGCTAGGAGCGGCGTCTGCGGAATCATGGATATTCTCTCCCCAGGAAGGCCGCCTGGTAGCGATGTAGCCAACCTCGCCCTATTGGGCTATGACCCCTATAGATGCTATCGGGGGCGGGGCGCCCTAGAGGCCCTAGGCGCCGGCATAGAGATGGGGGAGGGCGATGTGGCCCTGAGGGGGAACTTCGCCACCCTCGAGGATGGCGTCATCCTAGACCGGAGGGCTGGGAGGATCGACGGAACCGTATTCGCCGACTATCTCAGGGATGTGAGGCTTGAGGCCTACCCCGACGTAAGGGTTTTGGTGAGGCCGACGCTGGGGCATAGGCTTGTCGTGGTCCTCAGGGGTAAGGGCCTAAGCTGGAGGGTCTCAGACATAGATCCCCACAAGATCGGTGTCCCACCCCTTAAGGCGGAGCCCCTCGACGATTCCCCGGAGGCTAGGAGGACGGCCTGCATCCTGAATGAACTCTATGAGGTTTTAAGGAGGCGGATGGAGGAGCATCCCATCAATGAGGAGAGGAGGTTGAAGGGGCTTCCACCGGCTAACGCCATCATACTACGGGGAGCTGGAGCTCCTCCTAGGGTTAGACCGCTGAGCGAGATATACGGCATCAAAGGGGCGTGTGTAGCCGTTACGCCTACGGTTAGGGGGGCCTGCGCCGCCGCCGGCCTCGATCTATATGACGCGCCAGGGGCCACTGGGGGCGTAGACACCGACGCTGTCTCTAAGGCGAGGGTTGCCGTGGATCTCCTAAAAGACTATGATCTCATCTACATCCATGTGAAGGGGACTGACAACGCCACCCACGACGGCGACGTGGAGACTAAGATGATGGTGATAAGGAAGATCGATGATATGATAGGCTATCTCCTAGACCATGTCGAGGCTGATGATACCTATATCACGGTCACAGCCGACCATACCTCCAGTATAAGGGTGAGGGAGCATGTTGGAGATCCCGTTCCCGTAGCCATATCAGGCCCAGAGGTGAGGGTCGACAATGTTGAGTTCTACTCTGAGAGGCTCTGTGCTAGGGGTGGACTCGGACGGATTAGGGGTGTAGACCTCATGCCGATGTTGATGAACTTCTTGGATCGCGTGGAGCGCTTCGGGGCTTAGAGGGAAGGGTTTATAGGTGCTAAGCGACATTTCCGCATGTTACCCTCAGGCGGTCACCTTGACCAAGTATATCTTCATAACCGGTGGCGTCCTGAGCGGATTGGGTAAGGGCTTAGTGACCTGTAGCATCGGTAAGATGTTGCAGGTCAGGGGTTTCAAGGTCACGGCTGTAAAATGCGACCCCTATATCAACGTCGACGCGGGGACGATGAATCCCTATATTCATGGGGAGGTCTTCGTCCTCGACGACGGCTATGAGGCTGACATGGACTTGGGATCCTATGAGAGGTTTCTGGGCGTAAACCTGACGAGGCTGAATAACATCACGTCTGGTCAGATATATCAGACGGTCATTGAGCGTGAGCGGCGGGGTGAATACCTCGGTAGATGCGTCCAGATCATCCCCCATATAACGGATGAGATAAAGCGTCGGGTGAGGCTGGTGGCTGAGAAGACGGGGGTTGATGTCCTCCTCGTCGAGTGCGGCGGAACCGTTGGGGACATCGAGGGTCTCCCCTTTCTTGAGGCCTTCAGACAGATGCGCCTTGAGGAGCCTAAGGAGGACACGCTGCTGGTTCACGTCACCCTCGTCCCGGTTCTGAAGGCCGTTGGGGAGCCCAAGACGAAGCCTACGCAACATAGTGTTAAGGAGTTGAGAGCCATAGGGCTGCAGCCTGACATCATCGTTGCAAGATGTGAATGGGGGCTGCTCCCAGAGGAGCAGAAGAAGAAGATCGCCCTCTACTGTAACGTCGAAGAACGAGCCGTCTTCACATCGATAAATGTCGACCCCATCTATGAGCTTCCCCTGATCTTGGAGGATCAGGGGATGGGCGAGCTCCTCTGTGAATACCTCAGCCTCGAAAGACGTAAGCCGGACTGGACGGAGTGGAGGGGAATCGTCGAGAGATTTAAGGACGCTGAGGAAACTGTTCGCATCGCTCTCTGCGGAAAATACGCCGAGTTTGCCGACGCCTACGTCAGCGTTAACGAGGCTCTCAGACATGCCGGGGCAGCCAATGGCTGCAGGGTTGAGATCGAGTTCATAGAGACTGAGGAGTTTGAGGAGAATCCCGATAGCGTTGAGATGCTCTCAGACTTCGATGGAGTCCTTGTCCCCGGGGGCTTCGGCAAGAGAGGCGCTGAGGGCAAGATCGCCGCCATAGAGTATGTCAGGACCAAGGGTATACCCTTCCTCGGCATCTGCTACGGTTTCCAACTCAGTGTGGTTGAGTATTCACGCCATGTCCTCGGCCTAGAGGGAGCTAACACAACAGAGTGTGATCCAGATACGCCGCATCCCGTCATTGATCTCCTGCCGGAGCAGCGGGAGATCGATGAGCTGGGTGGAACCATGAGGCTGGGCTCTCACCCCATCGTCGTGAAGCCTGGAACACTCGCTTACAGTCTCTACGGCTCGGAGCTGATATATGAGAGGCATAGACATCGATGGGAGGTCAACCCCGAATACTGGGATAGACTCGAGGGGGCGGGCGTCATCTTCTCCGGTTGGAGTCCCGATGGGAGGCGTAAGGAGATCATGGAGCTCCCCGGTCACCCCTTCTTCCTCGCCACCCAGTTTCACCCGGAGTTTAAGAGCAGACCCTGGAAGCCCTCACCCCCCTACTACGGCTTCATAAAGGCGGCCCTGGAGAGGAAGCTGGGGCTAAGAGGCTTAAAATAGTCTCTGAGTTTCATCTCCCATGCCTAGAGAGGGAATGATAGAGTTGTAGAAGCGCATCGACGAGCTCATCCTCAGATTTCAACCTTGAGACGGCGAGGGGTATGCCCTCCCCCTCCGCCAAGGAGACCGCGAGTGGATCAACCTTGCCCTTTACGCCGTGAAGAATGATGATGCGAGGCTTCAGTGGACTGATCTTCACGGCGATCATCGGAGACCTACCTCTACTCACCCTCGTGAAGATGAGGGCTCTCTCACTGGTGGAGCCGAATATTCGATAGAACTCCAATCCGGAGAGGGTTTGAATGGCCTTGAGACTGTCGATGATCGTGTAGCCATAGACCTCTCTATCCAACGCCTCTGGACAGGTGAGCACCTCCCCCTCCACGGCTTCACATATTCTCCTAGCGGTGGCAGGAGAGGTGAACTCCCTCAGATCGAGGAAGATGTCGCTAACGTCGATGGTGATCCTAGCCAGCTCCCTGGTGTAGCGTCCCCCATGTCTCTGATCAATGTCTAGGAGAGCCTCGACGAAGCGTTTAATGAAGTTGCTGCCAGGCGAGCGTCGTCGTCCCGCCTCGTAGTCGCTGATGACCGAGGGTGAGCACCCAAGCTCCTCCGCCACCTCAACCTGGCTGGCCTGGAGGAGGTTACGCCACTTCCTCATCGCCAGCCCAGGATTGGGAGAGATGACGATCTCCCCGGCGATCCTCCTCATCAGGGCCTCACGGAGGGGATCCAACTCTCTCATCTACGAAGTAGAAGATGTGAGGAAAGATAAATTAAGGGGTTGAGGCTTCACCTCACTTTATACCCTCAGATCACCCTTAGAGCAACGAAGTTCTCTGATGGGTTCGATATTCCCAACATGAACCGCCATTGTCAATACCTCTTTGGTACGACTATCCTGCCCTATCCCTCTATATCATCTCCGTAACTTAACACCAAAAATTTAGGTCTTCCATCACCTCGGAAGAAAAAAGGAGGTTATAGGCCCGCCTTCTCCAGCAGTATCTCCCACCTGCGGTCAACCCATCTCTGGATGCGCTCAATGAGGTCTTCCCGCCTCTCAGGTCTGAAGAGATGTCTGAATCGGCCCTGGATCCTCAGGTATTCCTCCACCGGCTTCTTGCGTTCAGGCTTCTTGGCTATCGCCAGACTTGGGGGTGACAGCTTGTAGATCGGCCTCCCATCCTCAACTCTACACTCGTAGAGGGGGAAGAAGCAGGTCTCGACGGCTATCCTCGCCACCTCTATCGTCCTGTTTGGCGGGAATCTCCAGCCCCTGCAGCAGGGTGAGATGGCATGGATGAAGGCCGGCCCCTCGACCTCGAAGGCGGCTCTCGCCTTTCGCATCAGGTCTAAGGGATATGCGGGGCTGACCGTTGCGACGTAGGGTATCTCATGGGCGATGACTATCTCATCTATGGGCTTCTTCCACTCCCTCTTCCCCGGGATCACGGTTCCGGCTGGGCTTGTCGTCGTCCAGGCGCAGTAGGGGGTTCCACCGCTGCGCTGTATCCCCGTATTCATGTAGGCCTCATTATCCACGAGAACATAAGTGAAGTCATGCCCCCTCTCAAGGGCCCCAGAGAGAGCCTGGAGGCCTATATCATAGGTTCCACCATCCCCAGCGAAGGCGACGATATCAAGTGTCTCATACTTCGCCAGTGGCCCCCTCCCCTTACGCCTCATCGCCTTCCAAGCGGCCTCTATTCCGCTGGCCGTGGCGGCAGCGTTCTCGAAGGCGGTGTGTATCCAGGGTATGCGCCACGCCGAGTAGGGGAAGATGGTGGTAGCCACTTCGAGGCAGCCGGTGGCTGTGGTGGCGATGATGGCGCCTCTGCTGGCCTTAAGCACCAACCTGGCGATGATAGGCTCCGCACATCCAGCGCATAGCCTATGACCAGAAGCTAATAAGTCGGGCCACTTCACTGCCTCTTTGAGTGTTATGGCCGAACTCATCACCACCTCACCCCTAAATAGTTGAGAGGCTCAACGGCCTCACCACGCCTCTTCACTTCAAGTAGGCCCTTGAAGGCCTCTTCGATGAGATGGGGCGGCGTATCCCTGCCTCCGAGGCCGTAGATATAGTTGACGATGATGGGTTTCTCGTCGGCATCGTAGAAGACGGTCTTAAGCTCCTCGTATAGCGGCCCTCCCGGTGCGCCGAAGCTCATCGCCTTATCGAGGACGCCGACTACTTCCACTCCCCTAAGGAGCTCTAGGAGCTCCTCCGCTGGGAAGGGTCTGAAGATCCTCATCTTCACCATACCAGCCTTCACACCCCGCTTCCTCAGCCTGTCAACGACGTGGCGCACGGTTCCCATCGTCGACCCTAAGCCTATGAGGGCGACCTCGGCGTCCTCCATCATGTAGGGGTGTAGCAATCTATAGCTGCGCCCAGAGACCTCGGCATACTCCTCATCGATTTCCGGTATGACCCTGAGGGCCTTCTCCATCGCCTCGATCTGATGCATCTTATGCTCGAAGTAGAAGTCGTAGAGGTCTAGAGGGCCCATCGTCAGCGGTTTCTCCGGGTCTAACCTGAACTCGGCCTCGCCGAGGTGGCCTCGAACCTTTATGTAGGGGCGTTCCCCGATGAATTCCCTCACTGTCTCATCGCTGAGGGTTAGGACGTTCTCCATGGTGTGGCTGAGGGTGAAGCCGTCGAGGCAGACCATCACCGGAAGCTGAACCTCGAGATGCTCACCGATCCTCCAGGCTTCGATGCAGGCATCATAGACCTCCTGGCTGTTCTCGCAGTATATCTGTATCCAGCCGCTGTCCCTCGCCCCCATGGAGTCGCTGTGATCATTATGGATGTTGATGGGGGCGCTGAGGGCTCGATTCACAACGGCCATGACTATAGGTAGCCTCAGTGAAGCGGCGATGTAGAGCATCTCCCACATCAGCGCCAGGCCGTTGGCCGCCGTCGCCGTGAAGGCTCTGGCTCCCGCCGCCGCGGCCCCGATGCAGCAGCTCATGGCGCTGTGCTCAGATTCGACGGCGATAAACTCGGTGTCGACGAGGCCGTCGGCGACATATTCGCTGAACCTCTCGACGATGATGGTCTGAGGTGTAATCGGATAGGCGGCCACTACGTCAGGGTTCACCTGCTTTATTGCGTAGGCCGCAGCTTCATCTCCGTTTAAGCCGAGAAGCCTCTGCTCGCTCATTCCTTCCTCACCATCCTTATGGCCCCTACTGGGCATTCATTTGCGCAGATTCCACATCCCTTACAGTATCTCAGATCGACCTCTGGATGTCCAGCTTCGAAGCTTATCGCCCCCTCGGGGCAGTAGAAGTGGCAGAGAGTGCATCTCGTGCATTTATCCAGGTCGAACTCCGGGCGTTCGACGCCCCAGTCTCCGGTGTGATATTCCAATGACGGCTTGTAGGGGACTGCTCCGAAGGGGAGTTCTCTCCATCCGGGTTTGGTCTCGCTCATCCCCTCTTCACCTCCTTGTAGGCTGTCTCTATGACCTTGACGTTCATCTCTCCCACCTCTCCCTTGAATCTCTCCCTAACGGCCTCCAGCAGTGACTCCAATTTAACTATGCCTGCGGCCTTCAGCAGGGCGCCGAGCATCACCGTATTCGTTATCGGGCGCTTCAGTACTTCTAGCGCTAGGCTTGTGGCATCGATGGTCCAGACCTCAACGTCTTCACTTAGGCTGAGGCGTCTTCTGATCTCCGCTGGGGATTCGGCGGTGTTGATTATGATCTTACCTCCGGGTTTCAAGCCTTCAACCACCGATGGGCCTAGAAGCGTTGGGTCCAGAACCACGACGAGGTCCGGCTCATAGATGCCGGAGTGGATGTCTATGGGCTCATCGCTTATTCGCGTATAAGCCGTTATCGGCGCTCCAGCCCTCTCCGGTCCGAAGGCCGGGAAGCTCTGGACGTATTTCCCCTCCTTCAGCCCTCCGTGGGCGAGGAGGAGTGACGCTGTCCAGGCCCCTTGCCCTCCTCTCCCGTGGAATCTCACCTCGATCATCCTAGATCTCTCTCCAAATCCATACTCCGCTCCAATATTAAACATTAAACCTTAAAGTGACGGCCACTGTCACTTCATCCTCAGTCGAAGACTCGTCGTCTGAGTCTATTCAACTCATCTCGCCTCCGCTTAGCCTCCCTCGCCGCGGCCTCGGCATACCTCTCCCAGTTAAGGCCCCTGACTTCATAGGCGTAGTCTATGGATCTGGAGGAGGCGACGATGAGGCCCTCGCCGCGGCTGTTAGAGCCTAGTCTTATCGCCGCGGCGGGGTCTCCGCCTTGGGGGCCGAGGCCTGGGCTGAGGATTAGGGGTTCCTCGCCGATGACGTCTCTCACCTCTCCAAGCTCCTCTATGGCTGTGCATCCGACGACGAAGCCGTTGGCTCCACGCCTATGGGCTTCACGGGCGATCTTGATGTATAGGGCTTCGCCGTCGACTATTAGGCCTTGGATGTCTCTCGCCCCTGGATTCGACATCCGGCAGAGGGTGAAGATCCCCTTATCCCGCCGCTCGGCCCAGCGATATATGACGTCGCATCCCCCCTCGTATCCTGGGTAGGGGCTGAAGGTAACGGCGTCGAAGCCGGCGGCGTCTATCCAGTGTAGAGCTGCCTGATTCGTCGACGCTATGTCGCTGAGCTTCGCATCTAGAAGTGCCAGGCAGTTTGCCTCATGTATGGCCTTAACGATCTCCCTGAGGTCTTCAAGGTTTAGGAGGTAGGTGAGGTATTGAGCGTTGGGTTTGATGATCGGCGTGTAGGGGGCCACCGCCTCTATGATGTCTAGGCAGAAGCGTTTAACCCCCTCCACTACGCCATAGCACTCTATGAGGGGCTGTGGAACTACATAGCGCTCTCTCATCCCTCTCACAGCTGGGTCTATGCCTACGCAGAGGATGCTCTCCTTCTCCCCGCTCAGCTCTAGGTATCGCTTTACGAAACCCTTCCCCAACAACTCTAAGGGTATGATGCCCCTTGGGTCTTAAAAGATGAGGGTATAAGGGGCTTTATAAGGGCTGTAATCCCCTGATCCATGGAGGATCCCTTGGGGGAGGTTAGAAGGCTTCTCAAAATTAGGGAGGGACTGGAGGAGAGGATTCGGCGTCTAGAGGGTGAGCTGGAGGATCTCCGTAAAGCCCTCGCAGAGGTTGATCGATTGATAGCTCAACTCGGCTTTAGGAGGGCTGATGAAGGCGTAGGGAGCTCAACCTCAGTGAAGGGGAAGAGCGGGATCCTCTTGGGAACCCTGCGATACGATGGTAGCTCCATAATCTTTGAGCCTAGAGGTGACATCGAGTTCTCCGCCTCATCTCCGCTTTTCCGAGTATTCATACTAGAGAGAACCCTGGAGAAGCTGAGGATGGAGGACGAGGAGAAGGCCTCCAGGGGTGAGATATCCCCCGATGAGGTTCTCTCCTACGACGTTGAGACCGATGGCGATCGGATTGTTAGACTCATCATTCGGAATTATGGTGATGAGAGGAGGTTTAGGGAGATTAGAAGCAGCCTTCGATGGGCCTTCGATAGGATGTATGAGCGGCTTACTTCGAGGGGGTGAGTCGCTTGGGCGATGATCTGGAGCGAAGCCCCCTCTGGCTGATCCTCGTGGAGGTGGTTCATAGACTGCCGATGTATAGGTATCATAAAGCCTATGTTCGGGATAACATCCTCCTGGAGAATCCCGAGATAACGGCTGAAGAGCTCTCAAAGAGGCTTGACATACCCCTGGGGGAGGCCCTAGTCATACTCAGTGAGCTTAGAGGCGGCTTAAAGGAATCTAAGCAGCATGAAGGCGAGGAGGATGAAGTCTAGAGAGATGATGATCATGGAGGCTGTGAAGATGATCCACCAGACTCCTCCACGCTTGTAGGCTTTATTGAAGGCTTCTCTCAGATTTCTAGCGGCGTTTAGGATTCGATCTAAGAGGCCCTTAGACAATTCAATATGTAAACTTACATTCACATTTAAAACTATGCTACTCGACCACGTATCTATATGAGATGTATTCGCCGGCGGTCTCGCTTCTACTCCTTATCCTGATGATGTCTCCGGGCTCCGCCCCTAGGATTATAGCCACGGGGTCTGAGGCCTTTATCCAGGGGAGTTGATAGGGCTTCACGTGATAACGCTCCAGCACCTCCCTCTTCTCCTCCTCTGAGAGGATCTCATGTATTGGAACCAGCTCATGCTGGAAGATGTCGAAGGCTGGGAGGCTTGGGGGTATAAGCTCTATGAGGCGTCCACGCCCCTCACGTTCAGCTTCCTCGTTGAGCTTCTCCACGGTGCTTCGGGCGGAGTATGTGTAGTGCCCCCCGCCGATGAGGATTCCTCTCACCGCTCCCAGCTCCTCCACCTTCTCCCTAAGGTCTCTAATATAGGAGATTCCGATGGTCTTCTCGCCTAGGACGCAGAGTATGACATAGCGGTCGCCATTCTTCCTTAGATAGTAGTAGATCCGGTTTCCCTCTCGCTCAATATTCTCAACCTCTAGGCCCCTATACTTTATGATGAGCGTTGCTCGGCGCTCCTCCAGGCTCTCAGCCTCCAACGTCATCTCGCCTTCACCCTCTTAACAACCGGAGGCCTAACCTTCCTGAAGATGCGATAACCACACTGGGGACACCGAAACGAGACATAGCGCTCCAACTCAGAGTAGGCAACCCGACTCCCACAGCGGACACATTCATAGACCGGACCCCTAGGCCCCTCCTCCTCCAACCCAAACACCGACGGGGATAAAACTCCCTAGGGTCTCATTAAAAGCTTTCCAAAAACCTCAGGACCCAATTATTAATCCATATCCGGAAGCGAGAAGAAGTAAAACCATCTATCCAATTCTCCACCAAATTTCCCCTAGTCTGGGGAGATTAATGATCACTCAACCTCACTTTCAATTCTCTTTGTGAGATTCAAGGAAAATAACAAAAGAGTTAAACATTGATTTCTCTATAGATCTTTCAATTCTCTTTGTGAGATTCCTGTTGTATTCAGCCCCAAGGCTGTGGAAATCATTAAGAACTTTCAATTCTCTTTGTGAGATTCTGAGATTCTTGAGAGAGTTGAGGAGGCGAAGATAAAGCGCACTCGGGAGCTTTCAATTCTCTTTGTGAGATTCATGGAGGGAGTGTCCCGAGCCGGACTGCCGCCGCAGATCGTCGCTTTCAATTCTCTTTGTGAGATTCGATAACTTGGGCATCACGTTTCAAGCGGCAGATGCCTATCTTTCAATTCTCTTTGTGAGATTCTGAGCGACTTGGAGACTAGGGTTTCTATACTTGAGAGGGCTTTCAATTCTCTTTGTGAGATTCGGAGGAAGAATTATAAACCACTAAAGAGTGGTTAAATGTCTTTCAATTCTCTTTGTGAGATTCAAAAGGGTTTTTTGAGAAATAGCGTTCCGTTGTCATATTCTCTTTCAATTCTCTTTGTGAGATTCCCGCTCTTCCTTTTGAAGCTATTAAAACTGTTATAATCATCACTTTCAATTCTCTTTGTGAGATTCCTAAAGATTTGGTTCTGGTTCTTCGAGAATCTATGGACTTTCAATTCTCTTTGTGAGATTCTGCCTCACAGGGATAGGGTCTCGGCTCCTGCTCATGGTTCTTTCAATTCTCTTTGTGAGATTCGTCGATTTATCCAACGGCTGGAGTAGAGGCTGAAGAGGAGACTTTCAATTCTCTTTGTGAGATTCGCGTCGGGCAAGTCTGCCAAGTGCGTCTTCAGGCACTTTCAATTCTCTTTGTGAGATTCTCTGGATTTCTCTGAGCATGTCTAGAGACCTGTCCATTACTTTCAATTCTCTTTGTGAGATTCTGATCCGGCTGGATAGTTTTTCATGAGCCATTCGAGTCTTTCAATTCTCTTTGTGAGATTCGGATAGTTCTAATCGCAATAGCCTACACAATTGGATTACTTTCAATTCTCTTTGTGAGATTCCGAGGATGAAGCAGATGTAACCGGCGATGGCTGAAAGGCCGCTTTCAATTCTCTTTGTGAGATTCCCTACATCAAGTGGGTGGATGTTGGAAGAACCCTTACTTTCAATTCTCTTTGTGAGATTCCCAGGTATAGAGATGTTTTTCATGTTCTCTGATGGGGTTGTTCTTTCAATTCTCTTTGTGAGATTCTTGAGCTTGAAGCTCCTTGACTCGGGCTATGATGTCAAACTCTTTCAATTCTCTTTGTGAGATTCGGGACGATAACTTTAATGTAGTATCTCACCGTTAAAGCTTTCAATTCTCTTTGTGAGATTCAGAGAAGGAATTGATGGGCCTCAGAGTAGGCGTTGAAAACTTTCAATTCTCTTTGTGAGATTCTTATTCATAGCTATGAAAATAAGTAGGGTAGTGGATTAAAACTTTCAATTCTCTTTGTGAGATTCTAGCTATCAGGATGACCCTCGACGAAGGCGGTTATAGGGCGTCTTTCAATTCTCTTTGTGAGATTCGAAGCGTGGGGCCTTAGGGGCTATCTGGCTGGGTTTGAGGATCACTTTCAATTCTCTTTGTGAGATTCAGGGCCTTAACGCCTGAAGCTCCACCCTGAAGCCTCTTGCGCTTTCAATTCTCTTTGTGAGATTCATAGCTATAAGCGGTGGATAGGATGGTCGGAGAGAGATTGGATTCTTTCAATTCTCTTTGTGAGATTCCTCTGATATAGCCTCCATAGGCCCTCAGCTATTGGCTTCTTTCAATTCTCTTTGTGAGATTCAGCTTCTAAGGGAGGCTCCCACCCGTATAAAGCCCCGTCTTTCAATTCTCTTTGTGAGATTCGTGAATCCTGATTAAGCCTGGAAGCCTTCGGATTTTAGAGCTTTCAATTCTCTTTGTGAGATTCAAATCAGCGTCTCTCTCAATAGTAGGATTCCCCAAGCTATTCCTTTCAATTCTCTTTGTGAGATTCATGTCTGCTAGTTTGAGAGGAAAGATGGGTCAGCTTATAACTTTCAATTCTCTTTGTGAGATTCTCCTATTTGTGATGCTGAGAACATCGACATGGAGCGATACTTTCAATTCTCTTTGTGAGATTCAGACCCCTTTTGTGGGGATTCTGGATGTGTATCTCTAGAAAATGCCATATAAGCATTACGACCCACTTCGTGAACCCTGAATCTGCGCGTCTCCTTATAAAGGGCCACGAAGAGAATTGTTTTGAGGGTGGGATCAACATTTATTCCGCATGCGACTTCTGGTGAGTTGACTTGATTAAATTGAGGTATGAGGGGGGATGGCTTCTAGCTGAGGGTGGGCCTATTCCCTTTGCCGAGTATGATCCTGCTTTAGATGCCTATAGGGCTCCTGGGATTCGCTATAGGGATGTTGTGAGGGAGTTACGTGAGCGGGGTGTGGAGTTTATTGATGAGGCGTTGAGGCCTCTTGTTTGTCCTAGGCTGTCTTCAGATCTTGCGCTTAGGAATTATCAGCGGGAGGCCTTGGAGGCTTGGAAGGGGGCAGGGATGAGGGGCGTCATAGTTCTTCCGACTGGGGCTGGGAAGACCGTCATCGCCCTCAAGGCCATAGAGGAATTGAGTGTCTCTACGCTCATTGTGGTTCCAACGCTGGTTCTTGTTGAGCAGTGGTGCGAACGGATTCAAGAAGCCTTCGATGTCGATGTTGGCATCGTCGCCGGAGGCCGCGAAAGGTTGAGGCCTATAACAGTCTCAACCTACGACTCAGCCTCCACTAGGGCGGGGAGCCTAGGGAACCGCTTTGAGCTCCTAATCTTCGATGAGGTTCACCACCTCCCATCGCCCACCTACTCCAAGATAGCCCTAGAGTATCTCGCTCCCTATAGGCTCGGGCTTACAGCGACCCCTGAGCGGAGTGATGGAGGTCACGCCGCTCTTATGGAGCTTGTGGGGGGTGTCGTCTACGAGCTGGGCGTAGAAGACCTGGCCGGAGTCTATCTTGCTCCGTATACCATAGAGACCGTCTACCTCCCCCTGACGAGGGAGGAGCGGAGGCGATATGAGGAGGAGTTCGGGGAGTATTCCTCCTTCCTCGAGGCGAGGGGGATCAGGATCGAGAGCGGCGAGGATTATCGAAGGCTCGTCGTGAGGAGCGGCAGGGATCCCGAGGCGAGGAGGGCGCTTAGGGCGAGGGAGAGGGCTCTGAGGATCGCCTACGGCTCCGAGGTTAAGCTTAATTATCTACGTCGATTGATGAGGGAGCATCCAGACGAGAAGATGCTCATCTTCACCAGATACAACGACCTCGTCTACCGGATCAGCAGAGAGATGCTGATACCCGCCATCACTCATAGGACGCCGAAGGCTGAGCGTGAGGAGATCCTAGACGGCTTCAGGGAGGGTCGCTATCTCAGGATCGTCACTAGCCGAGTTCTGGAGGAGGGCGTCGACGTTCCGGACGCCTCCATCGCCGTTATAATAAGCGGCACTGGGAGCAGCAGGGAGTTCATACAGCGTCTAGGCCGCATACTGAGGAAGCGCCGTGGGAAGAGGGCGAGGCTTATAGAGCTGGTATCCAGGGGGACAGCTGAGATCGGTATGAGCCGGAGGAGGCGTGGATGAGACTTCCACAAAATCTCCTCAGGGTTAGGCGTCGTAGAGGTCGTATAAGGCCGATGTACGCAGCCCGAGATGAGCTGCCTCTAGCGGAGCGTCTCATCTCCATCTACCGCAGACACGTCGATGAGAAGCGCTGGAGACTATGGGAGGCCCTGGAGGAGTTAGAGTTGATGGACTATAATCCAAAGCTTGTCAGGGGGCTCTCCACAATCCTCGACGGCTACTGCATCTATCAGATGAGAAGCCTCATCGACCCCCCTGAGGCGAGGAGACTTGTCTACAGGCTAACCCGAGGACGAGGAGTTACATCTGAGGAGGAGCGGCGAAGGGTCTTGGAGGAGGCTGCAGAGATATTTGGCATCACAGCTGAAGATTTAGATGAGAGTCTCTACGCCGACTTGGAGGAGGAGCACTACCTCGCAGACTTCGATCAGCCTGAGCCGATGGAGCTCCTGAGAGAGTATAACCTGGCCCTCACTACGGCGCTGCTAACCCATGCTGTCGAGATGGATCTACATTACCATGGCCGCCCCGATGACCTCGACTGGCTGTGTAGACCCCTAGGTGAATATCACGTTGGACAAGTTGGGTCTGAGACCCGGATCGGCGTGAAGCTTCCATCTAGGGCTAGGCCCAGCTCAAGAGCTGATCATCTTGAGCGTCTCCTCAGGGTTCTGATATCGATGGAGAATTGGAGTCTATGGGCCCTCATTCAGTACCCCACCTCAGGTAGAATCTATCGATTCGAACTCATCGGCGATCGCGATGGATGGCTACTACCGTCTAAGGGTCTCTATGGGGAGGTCAGCCCTTAGATAGCCATTTGATCTCATCACTGTCTAGCTCCATCCATTCAGCTATCCCCTTAGCCATCTCCGCATCGCTTTGGAAGATGACCTTGAGGATCGGTATAACATCCCTTATCGCCCTGGAGGTTGATAGATGCATCTTAACGGCCGCCTTGGAGGAGATGGATCTCAATATCCTCCTCCTCTCCCTAGACCACCAATATCTCAGGGCGATCCTTGGTGGTCTGAGGTAGCCTACGATCCATCGTCTCCCCTCTCTATCCCAGGAGCCTCCAAGGGCCCTAACCGCGATATGCACTTTCCTCCAGGTCTCCCCTCCCAGATACTTCACTGGGGCGATGGAGACTCCCTCAGGGCGTTCCTCCAGATTGAAGAGGCTTAGGGGAACACCCATCGCCTTTAGATGCCTCTTCACAATCCTCAACAGGCCCTGAGATCTCTCCATGCTTAGGGCTATACCCCCAGCGAGCTCGTCGAACATATATTTAAGCAGCCTATAGGCCTGGAAGCGCTCAGCCCTAGCTCTATGGATGTCAGCCCTCGCCAGAGCATCTAGGGCCTCCAAGAGCTCCCTGGGATCGTCTAGGATGTAGGGGAGGTTCTCATATATCCATTCGATGAGCTCATCGTAGTTTAGTTGAGTTGAGGAGATGATGCCCCTAGCCTCCTGAAGAGTCTTAGCCGTGAAGAGTCTTCGAAGGGCCTCCTCGGCGTATAGCTGTCTATCCCTCAGCCCAAGAGTCTCAAGGTCTTGGAGGGTGATGTGTTTCCTCCCTCTTGCTACCGCCTCTAGGTCGTTTATCGCCGTGCGTAGGTCGCCCTCGGAGCGGATGGCCAGCTCCTCTAAAGCCTCCTCCTTCACCTCAACTCCAACCCTTGATGCGATCTCCCTAAGTCTCTCCACAACCTCAACAACGGGTATGGGCTTCAGCTCTATAGGCAGTGAGAGCCTCGTCAACTCCCTCAGCTTTTTCTCCCAAGCCTCTCTTAAGGCTGTGTAAACCGTTGAGACTAAGACGATGGGCGCCCTAGTCTCCCTTATCAACTCTAGGATCGCCTCAACGCCCCCTCGATCCTCTCGTCCGCTCAGGCCCTCAAGCTCATCTATGAGGATCAGCCTCCTCCTCCCCGTGACCGTAACCTGCTGAGTTGAGGCCCTGCCCAGAATTTCCTTCAGCCTCCTAGCCGTCCGGTAGTCGCTTGCATTCACCTCCAATAGGTCGTAGCCCAGGTCGTTGGCGGCAGCTACGACCAGCGATGTCTTACCGACGCCTGGAGGCCCATAGAGGAGGGCAGCCCTCTTCTTTGGTATTCCCTCTTCCCAGCTTTTCAGCCATTCTAGGAGTCTACCCTTAGCCTCCTCATTTCCCACGACTTCGCTTAGGGTTCTTGGTCTGAAGCGTTCAGTCCAGGGCTGCTCCGCCACTCCTCATCTCCTCCCCCACCAAGACGAGCTTCGCCAGGAGAGCACTGAGCTGTATCTCAGGTCTGGAGCCCTGGGTCAACCGGTAGTCCACTTCTCCTATGGCGTCCGACAATCTAACCTTCAACCTCTCCGGTATGTCCAGCCTCATAACCTCTGAGTAGATCATCCGTAGAATATCCTCGGCCGCCATGCCCTCGTCGATGAGGAGGCTTCTCAACACCTCTCGGGCCTCTATAAACTCGCCTTTAAGGCTGAGCTGTATCATCTCTCTAACCCTCCCAGGGCTGACTCTGCCTAGGACGGCATAGACTACCTCAGCATCCACTTTTCTCCCCGCGGCTGCCGCTGCTGCCTGGAGGAGGTTGATGGCCTTTCTAAGGTCTCCCCTCGACTCCTCGTAGATGGCGTCGTAGCCCTCAGGTGAGACCTCTACATTCTCCTTCTCAGCTATCATCCTGAGGCAGCGCTTCACATCTTCCTCGCTGAGGGGCGAGAACCTGAAGATGCTGCACCTGCTCTGTATGGGCTCTATGATGCGCTCGGAGTAGTTGCCTATGAGGCAGAAGCGGCAAGTCTTCGTGTAGCGCTCCATAGTCCGTCTCAAGGCATGCTGAGCATCTGCTGTGAGGCTGTCAGCTTCATCCATGATGAGGATCTTGAAGGGGACGTCGCCTATGGGGGCTGTCCGAGCGAAAAATTTGACTTTCTCCCTGATGACGTTGATGCCACGCTCATCGCTGGCGTTCAGCTCCATTATATAGTTCCTGTATTCAGGGCCGTAGAGGTCGTGGGCCAGGGCCAATATGGCGGTGGTCTTGCCCACGCCTGCCGGGCCTACGAAGAGTAGATGAGGCAGGTTTTTTTCTTGTACGAAGCGTTTCAACCTGGTGACGATCTCCTCTTGGTTTATCATTTCATCTAGGCTTTTCGGCCTATACTTCTCAGTCCACATCTCGCTGCTCATATGGATATTTGGGTAAGGGGGCTGAGAACCTATAAGTTCTATCTCTTCGACATGAGGTATCGGTGGATGGCCTTCGCAGCCCTCTTTCCAGCTCCCATGGCGCTTATCACCGTTGCGGCTCCACTCACCACATCTCCGCCGGCATACACCCCCTCAATGCTTGTCTGCATCGTCTCCTCGTCGACGACTATTGTGTTCCTCCACCCTGTCTTTAACCCCTCTGTGGTTTTCTGTATGATGGGGTTTGGAACCTGACCTATCGCTACTATAACCGTGTCGACCCCGATCCTGAACTCTGATCCCTCTATTGGGATGGGTCTCCGCCTACCAGTCTCATCCGGCTCTCCAAGCCTCATCCTGATGCATTCAATCTCCTTTACGAATCCCCTTTCATCTCCTATGAACCTCACAGGATTTGCGAGGAATATGAACCTCACACCCTCCTCCTCTGCGTTCTCAACTTCCTCGGCCCTCGCAGGCATCTCAGCCCTGCTCCTACGATAGATGACGTAGACCTCCTCGGCTCCAAGCCTTAGGGCGCATCGAGCCGCATCCATGGCGACGTTTCCACCACCTATGACGGCGACCCTCCTACCAACTTGGATGGGGGTGTCATACTCTGGGAATAGGTATGCCTTCATCAGATTCGTCCTGATTAGGAACTCGTTGGCTGAGTATATCCCATTCAGGTTCTCACCTGGGATTCCGAGGAATCTCGGTAGGCCGGCTCCAGTCGCTATGAAGATGGCGTCAAACCCCATCTCGAATAGCTCATCGAGGGTGTGGAGCTTCCCGATTATCGCGTTCAGATGTATCTTGACTCCGAGGCTCTCCACATACTTGACCTCCTCCTCCACGATCCTCTTTGGAAGCCTGAACTCCGGTATGCCATACATGAGGACTCCACCAGGCTTGTGGAGGGCCTCGAATATCTCAACTTCATGTCCAAGCCTGGCAAGCTCAGCCGCACACGTCAGCCCAGCTGGGCCGGAGCCTATGACCGCAACCCTCCTACCGGTCGGCTTCGCCCTCTTCGGCGGCCTCTTCCCATGCCTCATCTCCCAGTCGGCGACGAATCTCTCAAGCCTCCCTATCGCTATTGGCTCGCCCTTAATCCCCCTTACGCATTTAGCCTGGCATTGAACCTCCTGTGGGCAGACTCTCCCCGTTATCGCTGGGAGGGCGTTCTTCTCCCTCATCTTCTCAGCCGCCTCCGCGTATCTCCCCTCCACTATCAGCCTTATGAAGCCTGGTATATCCACGCCGACTGGGCATCCCTCAACGCATCTCGGATTCTTGCATTGAAGACATCTCTCAGCCTCCCTCCTCGCCATCTCCTCGGTATATCCCAGGGCGACCTCCCTGAAGTTATGTATCCTCTCCTCGGGCGGCTGCTTGGGCATCGGAACCTGTCTCTCAGCCTCACTCATCCCCCTCGCCTCCGGTGATGAGGGCTATCTCCTTGAGAGGCTTATAGAACTTCACCCTCCCTATCAGCTTTATATGGAGCGCCAGCTCCCTCTTCTCAATAATCTTATAAGGCATCACATTAACCTCCCAAAAATCTATTTTAAGGTTACCCTTACTCGGGGAGCCAGGGGATTATCCTTATGGATGGCTCGTGGAGACCGTTCAGTATCGCTGCGTTGAGCAGTAGGGGTGTTAGGGCTTCTATCCATCTGCTGTTCTCAAGTGGGCCGCATCTCAATGGTCTGAGGTTTGGTATCTCCCTCACAAGTCTGGAGACGATGGTGAGAGTCGCCTCGTCGTCCCCCGCCATCAAGACATCTAGATTCATGATGGCATCGAGATTATATAGGTAGACGGCAGGGATGGTTTGGAAGGCGGCCACCACCTTAGCAGGCTTCACCAATTCCTGTATCACCTCGGAGGCTGAGCTCATCCCAGTCTTCAGGGGTTGATAGTGGTAGAGTTTCCCCCTCCTCTCCATGGAGACGACGGTGGATACTACTATCTGCTCCTTGTTGAGGGAGGCCCCCTTTAACGTGGGGATCACAGCCTTCGGCGGCAGGGTTATGAAGACGATCTCGGCTTCCATAGCATCCCTATTCAGGCATCCATGGATCTCGCCCTCCATCTCGCTTTGATAGAAGCCTTTGGCATACTTCATCAGGCTTCTCGCCGTCTCTTCAGCCTTCTCTCGTCTTCTAGAGCCTATCATAACTATATGTCTCTTAACAAACCGGACGGCTAAGCCTCTCCCCATGTTGCCGGTGCCGCCTACGATGCCGATCCTCATTCTTTCGTTTCTAAAAATTAAAAGAGAGGGTATTTTATATTATGCCTCTCACTTTCATGGCCTCGGCAACCCTTCCGAAGGCGAGGGCGTAGGCTCCATATCTCGGGCTTATCTCATATTTCTCAGCCTGCTCCGTAACATCTCTGAAGGCCTGTGTCATAACCCTCCTCAGCCTCTCATCGACCTCCTCAGCGGTCCAGTAGTATCCCATCCTATTCTGAACCCACTCGAAGTAGCTGACTGTTACGCCGCCAGCATTAGCGAGGATGTCAGGTATGACTACGACGCCCTTCTCCTCCAGGATTCTATCCGCCTCTGGGGTGGTTGGGCCGTTGGCCCCCTCCACGATCAACTTCGTCTTCACATCCCCAGCGTTCTCCTCCGTCAGCTGGTTCTCCAGCGCTGCGGGTACGAGTATGTCGCACTCGACGGTGAGCGGCCCCTTCGACCCGATCTCCTCGCATCCTGGGAATCCGGAGACGGTTCCGGTCTTCCTCTTATGATCCATAACCTTCTTGGGGTTCAACCCATCCCTGCAGTAGATTCCACCCTTCGAGTCGCTTACGGTCACGATCTTAGCTCCAGCCTCGTAGAAGTTTAGGGCTGCGTAATATGCGACGTTTCCATATCCCTGTATCGCCACCCTAGCCCCCTTTATCGGTATCCCATACTTCTTTGAGGCCTCTACGGCTGTGAAGAAGACTCCCCTGCCAGTAGCGGCAGTCCTGCCCAGGGATCCACCTATGCATATCGGCTTTGCGGTTATCACCCCTGGTATGATCTTGCCCGTGATCTTGTAGTATTCATCGACGAACCACGCCATTATCTGGGCGTCGGTTCCGACATCTGGGGCTGGTATATCGAGGTCTATGCCCACGAATCCGGCTATCGCAGCCGCATAGGCCCTGGTGAGCCTCTCCAGCTCCCCCCTGGAGAGCTCTTTGGGGTTGCATGCGATCCCGCCCTTAGCCCCTCCATAGGGGAGGTTAACGACGGCGCATTTCCATGTCATCCAGGCTGCGAGGGCCTTCTCGGTGTCGAGGTCTACGTGGGGGTGATATCTGATACCGCCCTTGCAGGGCCCCCTGGCGTCGTTGTGATGTATCCTGAAGGCCTCGAAGACTCTGACGCTTCCATCATCCATCTTTATCGGCAGCGAGACCTGCAGTATGGCCTTAGGCCTGCTGACGACCTCGTAGAAAGCCGGTTCAAGACCCATGATCTCGGAGACCTTCTTGACGACCTTAAGCTGCTCCTCCCACGGGTTAATCCTCTTCTCAGACATCTTCTTCACCTCTCTCTCACCTTATTTATTCCTTACGACCGGTTCACACCTGGAGATGTTATATTCAAGTCTCAGTCATCGTGGCCGACCAGCCTTAAAAGGGTTGATCCAAGCTCCTTTTAATTGGGATGTGATAGCGTCAAGATTTATAAGATACAACCCCTCACACTAATGATTCCCATCGAATATTGGGAGGAGAAGGGGAGATTGATTAAGGAGGGGAATCTTAAACTTGCTTTTTACTCCGCCGCAGCCTGTGGCGGATGCGACGTAGCCATTCTCGATATAAACGAAGGCCTTCTCGACTTGATAGAGGCTGCGGATATCGAGTTCTGGCCCACAGCCATGGATGTAAAGATCGATGATGTAAAAGAGATGCCGGATAAATATATTGATGTGGCCTTCTTCAACGGGGCCATAAGAATAGAGGAGCAGGAGTATATGGCTAAACTTCTAAGAGAGAAGTCGAAGATCCTAATTGCATATGGATCATGTTCATATATAGGTGGAATACCAGGTCTGGCAAACCTCTTCAATAGGATGGAGATCTTTAGAAGGGCATACATCGAGACGGCCTCAACATCCAATCCAAATGAGGTCGTGCCGAAAACCCATGTAGACATCCCAGAGGGGAGGCTGGAGCTGCCAGGCTTCGACGACGACGTAAAGACGTTAGCGCAGGTAGTTGAGGTCGACTACTATGTGCCTGGATGCCCCCCGACGGCTGAGAGCACACTCTCCGTCATAGAGGC
>Ga0190363_1000539_pt1 | contig 22447 bp, 27 predicted proteins | sample 48721867_MG_FD_161272 | JGI IMG/M metagenome (GOLD analysis project Ga0190363, IMG submission 161272) | Hydrothermal vent microbial mat bacterial communities from Southern Trench, Guaymas Basin, Mexico - 4872-18-6-7_MG | ecosystem: Environmental > Aquatic > Marine > Hydrothermal vents >... | reverse complement strand
ATCGCACACCAAAACCTGAGTGGGTAAGTGAGGCTAGGAGACTGGGCTTGATACACAATGATGTAACTGACAAAGGATGGTTTCTGCTAGAGCTATCTGCTAGAGTAATCAGAAAGCCCGTACTGACTAAGTATGACGCACTAATACTTCAGAAAGTGCCAAGCAAAGGCATAAAGCTTAGTGAGCTAACCAGATGGCTTATTGATGAAGGAATTAATGAAGAACTCATTAAGTACGCAGTTAGTGAGTGTGAGAGTAAGGGTTACGTAGAGGTACTACCAAATGATTACGTTATTTTAACGGAAGTAGGCTTACTGATGAAAGAAGTAATAACGTCAGCTGTCACTAAGGAGCTAATTCAATCTGAGATATCTATTACACCAACACTCTACAATGTTCTATACACTATAGAGAGGAATCTATCCGAACTTAAGAAGGTATGGGCTAAAGGTGATGGAAGAAAGTTAGTTAATGAGGAAGCTAGAGTGATCTACAATAACCTTAAGAACATAGCCAGCATAACACTTGATGAAGTAGTAAAAGCAGTAGTTCAGCTGAGAGGATATGGTTTACTAGGTAGAGCAGGAATTACTGGTGCTGGCAGAAAGTTGCTGGAGGCTGGCATCAAGTTGAGGAGCTATGTTGTTGATTTATCTTTAGTTAAGGTCTATAAGTAGCTCTTCGCCGTTGACCGGGAAATATATGTCGACGCCGCTAAGAATCTCCTGCAGCTTTTCCTTAAATACTAAACCTGTCTCCTCCTCACTATGTATCAAGACCACCTTAGAAAGTCCTCTCACTGACTTCACTAACTTAATTAAGCCATCAGCTCCTGCATGGCTTGAGAAGTCGAACCACTGCACCCTCGCTTTAACTTGCTCTCCGCCCTCAGTTAGGTACCCGTTCTCAAGCAGTGATCTTCCAGGCGTTGTTGGTCCTTGATACGATACTAGAAATACAGCACTATTAGGGTCATCCATGATTTTCTTCAAGTAGTATACTGCTGGGCCGCCCTTAAGCATTCCAGCAGAACTAACTATGATGTTGCCCTCACCCTTAATTATCTTCCTCCTCTCACTTGACTTCCTCACCATCCTGAATTCCTTAAGTGCCCTCACAAGCAAGTCGTACCTATTAAGGTATTCAGGGTGGCTCACGAGTACGTCATTAATAACTCTAATCATGCCGTCGTAGTAGACGGCAGCCCACCTCAACTTCTCGTAAAGCAGTAGTAATATCTCTTGCGACCTCCCTAAGCTGAAGGCAGGGATTAATACGTTTCCTCCTTCATCAATAACCTCTCTTACTGACTCTATGAACTCCTTCTCAATCTCCTCTCTACTTGGATGTATTGAATTGCCGTATGTCCCTTCAGTGATTAATATGTCAGCTTTAATTCCATTTAGGAAAGCACCCTTGACTAACCTTGTATTAATGGTGTTTACATCTCCTGTATAGAGTATTCTCGTACCATTAACTTCAATGAGTGTCATAGCGCTACCTGGTATGTGACCTGCATTTACTAGCTTCACTACATAGTCTCCGAAATTAACTTCCTCGTCATAGTAGAGGTCTATGGTATTATCGAGCATCATCTCTATATCTATTTGTTCGTACGGCAGGTAGTATCCTGAGATCTTAAGAAAGTCTGAGAGCATTATTTTAGATAGCTCCTTAGTTACTCTAGTCATTACTGCTGGTATTTTAGCTGATGTGTAGAGCATAGGTAAAGCGCCTATATGATCTAGGTGTGCGTGCGATACAGTAATTGCTACTAATTCATTCGGCCTTATATGTAAAGGTAGCTGTGGTATGTCCTTATCATTAAAGTTTATTCCGTAATCTAGTAGCAAGTAATTTCCATTGCTACCTATAGCTACCGCAGCGCGGCCTACCTCCCGTCCACCACCTAGTACTTTAATTCTTATCTGAGCCAAATCCTCACCTAGAGTAACTCTTTATATTTCTCGGATAATAAACTAAACTGAGGAGGAGTAATGCTGCCATTTAATCCTAGAGAGTTAAGAAGGATGCTCAGGAGAATGGGAATTCGAGTAGAAGACCTTAGCAACGTTAAGTCCGTCAGTATCGTGCTTAACGACTGTGAGATAATCATAAGGAATCCGCAGGTATCTGTAATGACTGTTCAAGGACAGAAGATCTACCAGATAGTAGGCGGTCAAGAAGAGAGGGTAGAGCTTTCAGCTGAGTCAAGCGTTGTCGAAGAGGTAACGTTTAGTGATGATGACGTAAAGTTCATTATGGAGCAAGCTGGCGTAAGTAGAGAACTAGCGATAAAGGCTCTAAAAGAAGCAGGCGGCGACATAGCAAAAGCGATACTCCTGATTTCTGAGGGGAGGCTAAAGGACTAATGTTTTAATATCCTCTTAGTGCGGAAACTAATTCTGACACATCTTGCTTAAGCGACAGAATGAGTGGTATGCCCTCCTTATCAGCTAGCCTAATAGCCATGGGGTCAACTTTCTTAGGCCCGTGAAGAACTACTGCAGCTGGCTTAACAGGAGCTACACGTACTGCTATCATTGGCGACCTTCCAGTAGTTACTTTAGTAAATATTAAAGCGCGATTACTTGTTAAACCCATTAGCTGCCAGAATTGGTCTCCACTTAATGTTACTATAGCGCCAATGCTGTCTATTACTGTGTAACCGTAAAATTCTGTTCTTGATATGTGAGAGTTTACTATCACACCCTCAACAGCAGCTATTAAGTCATCAAGAGATAAGGGAGTACTTAAGTCGCGAGCATCTATGATGGCACCTAAGTTTAAATTAAACATTTTAGCAAGCTGTCTGGTCACCGACCACCCTCTCTCAGAATCTATATGGAATAGAGCATCAACAAATCTCCTAAGAAACCTCACGCCAGGCAGTCTTCTATTCTTTTCGTAATCAACAATAACGCTAGGTGTGATGCCCATGGCTCTAGCGACCTCGACTTGAGTAGCCTTAAATGTTTCTCTCCACCGCTTTAGCGCTGCCCCACAATTATCACTCATTACTATATCGCCAGCGATTCTGCGCGCGATAACTTCCCTAATGTATTCATTAACCATTTATTCAACCATTAATTATTTACTTAACTGAAGTAAAAATAGTTAGTTAAGAATGGCCTTGCTTATTACCAGCTACTTTACGGACAGAAAATAGTGTCACGTAAAATACAAAGAAATCTATCACGTGATTAATGTAAAATTTTCTTTTGTCTTAATTGTGTGGAGTGCGGATACTTTGATCTGGTTGCTGTACATAAATTTTTATTTAGCTGCGGTGGCGTAGTGAAGTAGCGAGGGCAATTTTATGAATACTTCGCGATCCTTAACGAGAAGACTGAGAAAAAAGAATGACATTAAATTGCTGAGCAATCTCATTAAAGCCTCCAGAGGGGAATTAAAATCAACTGTGCTTATCAAGAATGTCAATATAGTTGACGTGTTGATAGGTGATATAAGAGAGAAAGTAAACATAGCTATATGGAAGGACTTTATTGTTAGGGTGGGTTACTTTAATGCAGATAAATTTGTAGGTGATGAAACCTTAGTTGTCGATGGGTCAAAAGCTGAGATAGCAGTTCCGGGATTTATTGACCCGCACGTCCATATAGAATCTTCGCTGCTTACTGTACGGGAATTTGCTAGGGCAGTACTACTTCACGGTACTACGACTGTAGCTGCGGATCCTCATGAAATAGCTAATGTCTTAGGTAGGGAGGGTGTTGAAATGTTTATTGAGGAGTCAAGGCATACGCCACTGAGGGTTTTCTTTTACGTGCCTTCATGTGTGCCGCCGACGCGTAAGGGCTTAGACACGCCTGGGAAAGAACTTAGTATCGGTGATATTAAGAACCTGCTCACGAACTACGATGAAGTAATAGGTTTAGGGGAGGTAATGGATTTTCATGGCGTCCTTAACCTCGATAGAGGCCTATTAGAAGAAATAGTACTAGCTATGAATATGGGTAAGATTGTTGATGGCCATGCACCTCAGCTACCTGAGGAAATGCTCATTCCGTATATAATAGCAGGTATTAATGGTGACCACGAGTCAATAGTGACTGACGAGGCACTAACTAAGCTAAGGAATGGTATGCGAGTTTTGATACGTGAGGGCTCAGCGTGGAAAGACCTTGAGGAGCTTTCAAAGCTACTCACGTACATGCGAATAAATACCAGATACTTATCGTTCTGTAGTGATGACTTAGATGTACTTGATATAGTTAAGGAAGGTCACATAGATAGAATACTTAAGGAGGCGGTATCATACGGTATAGATCCTATTACAGCTGTCCAAATGGCTACTTTAAATGCGGCTGAGTACCTAGGATTAAAAGAACTTGGTGCTATTGTACCTGGAAGGTTTGCTGATATAGTTTTGCTTAAGAACTTCAGGAGATTTATTGTAAGTGACGTGATTTTAGGAGGTCAGTGTGTAGTTAAGGACGGCAAGTACATTTATGATCACAGACCTAAATTTAAGTACCCTGACAAGGCTTACAAGACTATAAACATAAATAAACTGAGATCACCCGATGAGCTACTCATGAAGGTGAATGTAACTAGAGGACATGCTGAAGTAATTGCTGTGAGGGTAATTCCTGGCAAAACATTAACTAAGAAGGAGAAAGTGGTAGTTAAAGTAGATAAGGGGTACCTATATGTTGATGATGAGGATGTTGCTTACATATGTGTTATTGAAAGACATCACGCAACAGGCAATATAGGCAAGGGATTCGTAGTAGGTTTAGGCATGAAATATGGTGCACTAGCCCAGAGCATTGCGCACGATACACACAATATAGTAGTCGTTGGTAAAGATCCCGAAGACATGTACAGAGCAGTTATTGAGCTTGCCCATTTAGGCGGTGGGATGGTATGTACAGCTAATGGTAGAGTCATTGGTAAGGTTCCTCTCCCCATCGCAGGACTCATGTCTGACAAGACATTTGAGGAGTTAGTTGATGAGGTAGAGGACTTTATTGACGCACTAAAAAGATTAAATCTAAGCTATCACGCAGTATTTATGACTGTAGCACTTCTCACGCTACCAGTCATTCCGGAAGTGAGAGTGACTGATAAGGGTCTAGTTGACGTTATTGAAGGAAAATTCTTAGATCCGATCATAGGTATTAAAGAGGAGTAAGCAGGGATTACGATGCAGTCATTGCTAATTAGAGACGTGTACATTGCAATTAATAAAGAGATAATTCTCGCTAGCATATTGGTAGTAAACGGGAAGATAGCAGCCTTAGCTAAGAACCCCAGCAAATTTAGGGATGTTGACGAGGTGATAAATGGTAGCGGATTATTAGCGCTGCCGGGAGGCATAGATATTCACGCACACATCTATGATCCCGACTACACCCACCATGAAGACTTCAGAAGCGGTACTATAGCAGCTATCTATGGTGGCATTACGACGGTGTTTGACATGCCGCTGAGGCTGTATGTTGACAATGTTGATGTGCTTAAGATCAAGATTAATGAGGGACTTGGGAATTCATTTGCTAATTTCGGTGTCTTAGCTGGGATGATGAACGAGGATAATATAAGCAACATTCAGACGTTAAGAAAAGAAGGTGTCAGAGGGTTTAAGCTATTTACATGCAAGCCATTTAGACCTAAAGATGAGTCCGCTATAGCTAAAGTAATTAATGAAGTAAGTAGAAGTAAAGCCCTGACTATAGTTCACGCTGAGGATGATATCTTAATAGATTACCTAGTGAATTGCTTCAAGCGTGAAGGAAGAAAAGAACCAATTATTCACCACCTCTCAAGGCCTCCTGAGGCTGAGGCATCAGCAATCACAAGGGTTATAGAAGTAGCCAAGTACCTAGATGCTAGAGTACACATAGCACACGTCTCTTCAGCCATAGGGGCTAAGGTAATCAAGGAGGCTAAAGCTAGCGGCGTTAAAGTAACAGCCGAGACATGTCCGCAGTACCTTTACTTCACGCGTGATGATGTAGTAAAGTGGGGTAACTATCTCAAAATAACACCCTCACTGAAGAGTAAGTCCGACGTTAATTATCTATGGCAGTCACTAGCTGATGGAACCATAGATGCTGTTGCATCTGATCACGCTCCTTCACCGCGCGATGAAAAAGAGCTTGATGTGTGGAGTGCGTGGGGCGGCATACCAGTAATAGAGGTGATGCTGCCTTTCGTGTTTACGTACGGTGTTAGGAAGTTAGGTATACTGACTATTAAGAGGTTTATTGAGGTTACTTCTGAGAGTCCTGCTAAGATAATCGGTCTCTACCCAGCGAAAGGTTCCATTACGCCAGGTTCAGACGCGGACATCATAGTCATTGATCCTAACAAGTATGTTAAAGTTACAGCTGGTAGTCTGCACCATAAGGTAGATTGGACCCCGTTTGAGGGTATGATGCTTACTGGCTGGCCAAGGTACGTAGTAGTGAATGGTAAGTTGCTATTAAGTGATGGAGAGTTAGTAGAGGAAAATAGGTTTGTAAGATACGTCTAATTTACGTGTCTTACAGGTATCCTCGAAAGAATTTGATTATTAGCTCAGATAGCCTATTCTTAGAGTTGACTACGGCATCATAGTGTATGCCTAAAAGTGTTCTCAGCTTAAGCGACAAGAACCTGCGGTCAGCTAGGACTATGAACGCTCTATCACGCTCAGATCTGATAGCCCTTCCGACAGCCTGAAGTACCCTTATTGCAGCGGGTACCGAAGTAGTTAAGTCAGTAGCTACCTTATTCCCTAATCTCTCACTTAAGCTTCTCCTTAAGTCGATTAGATAGTCATCTGGCTGAGGGTAGGGGATACCCATGAGAACAACTACTTTAATCAATGACCTGCCAGCTTCATCTAGAAGTTCTATTCCCTCGGTCAGCTTGCCGCTAGCTACTGCATGTACTACTACTTTACCACTGCTATTCAGTACTGAACTAGCTATATCAGCATATGTTGTTCCTCTGCCCTCAATTATATGGTCAGGTATATCAATTATATTGACTGTTACTTCATCCATGAACGGATAGCTAGGGTAGACAGCTAGAATTACTCCTTTATCTAGTGCATGATATATTGAGGTCAAGAGGTCAGCATATTTAAGGAACATTTCCTTAACTCTTAGCTTGTAGCTTGACGAAACGTAAGTAACGACAGCATAAAAAGTGTTTTCTCTAGGAAAGATATTGCCAAATTCTTCTTCGACATCGACGTAAACTGTCTCTTGACCGCATACAGAATCCATAACCTCCTTAGGCGGCAAAGTACCCGACATGAGGAGGATTCCCTTAGCTTCCGACAACCTTTCAGTAATCACATCGTAATTTATTGGCATAACCTTCAGCTTCTTAACTCCCTCAGTGATATCTGCAATACCATATACTTGGAATTCATCTCTCTTTACATAGGTAAGGAATTTAAGGACTCTATTAAGTGACGAACCTAACCTAACAAAATCTGCGGGACGTACCGTGAGCTCCCTCAATTGCTTAAGCTTTATTTCTATGAGAGAATCTTCAAGAAGTTGTAGAATACCCTCTCCAGGAAATATAAAGGCCTTCTCAACTCGCCTTAAGAGTCTGGACTTTACGCTTTTTAAGAGTTCTTTAATACTCGTTAAGTACTTAATAACTTCCTCACTCGGGCAATACTGCTTAACTTCCCTGATAGCACTGTCTAAAGTCACTTCATCTAGCTCTCCTTCTATGATTGATTGAGGATTAAGTATAGTGTGTGCTTCATCAACAACCACGTAGTAGTCGCTGAGGCTCAGGTCCGTGAAGGCTGTTCTGAATATCTCCTCCTGAAATAGGTACGGATATGTAACTATAACTAGCTTGCTATGGTGGGCCCTATCTGCAAGCGCGAAGAAAGGACATATTTTGAGCTCATTAATTATTGAAAGAACTATCTGTCGGGGGTCGTTCTCACGCCTATGCAATATGTCACCTAATTTGTCTTGATATGGCTTGCGATCTAAGTTAGCATAGAAGTCACAGAGACCCTTGAATCTTAGAATTCTGCAGTTTACCCAAAAGTCCTCAGGTCTTACGTCAGAACCTCTGAGAAGCGGGCACATTCGCCTGCCACTAAAAATAAAGCAATAGTTAATATTGAGTTTCTTCGCTTCACGAATTACCGGAACCATTTCATTTCTTGTTCTTACAGCATACAGCACTCTATCAGCGTCTTTATGCGCTAATAAAGCAACTACAGTCTTACCGAAGCCTGTCGGAGCCTTAAGTACTATGAATCTACCTAAGAACTTACTAATGAGTGCTATGGACTCCCTCTGACCCTTCCTATATTCTTCGTAGGGGAAATTCTCCATCACTTCGACACCATTTCTCAATCACTAGGTTGTTCCTACAGTGATAATAAATTATGGAAGTAGCTACTTAACTTTATTTATACCCGATTCATCCTTTATTGGTAGAGGTAATTAATATGGGATATGGATTGTATACAGTAGAGAATGTTTCGAAGTACTCGCTCTATATAGTTAAGGTAAAGAACGTCATACTGACAACGAAAACTAAATACCAGGAAGTTCAGATAATAGAGCTAGAAGAGTATGGCAGGGCACTAATCCTCGACGGGTACATACAGTCTGCTGAGGCAGACGAATTTATTTATCATGAGTCACTTGTTCATCCAGTAATGGTTACTCATCCTAATCCAAGCAAGGTTCTGATTATAGGTGGTGGCGAAGGTGCTACTCTTAGGGAGGTGCTGAAGCATAATTGTGTTAAGGAAGCAGTTATGGTTGATATAGACGGTGAATTAGTAGAGTTCGCAAAGAAGTACCTAGACTTCATGCATCAAGGCGCATTCTACGATCCTAGAGCAAAAATCGTTATTGATGATGGGAAGAAGTACGTTGCTGAATGCGACAGCTCAACTTTTGATGTAGTTATTATAGACTTAACTGATCCTTACAGCTCTGAAATAGCTAAGTCACTCTACACTAAGGAGTTCTATACCGAAGTTAAGAGGATCTTAAAGAGTGATGGAATAATGATTACTCAGGCAGGTAATTCATTCTTCTACAGCGACGTCTATCTTTACGTACTCAATAACGTGAAGTCTGTATTCCCTCTAGTTAGGGAGTACTGGCAGTGGGTGCCATCCTTTGGATATGCGTGCAACTTCATAGTAGGGTCTCTGAAATATGACCCAGTAGCAGTAAGCGAAGATAAAGTAGATAGCATACTGAGAGATAGAGAAGTTAAGACAAAAATTTATTGTGGTGCCCACCACATTTCCTTGCTTAAGGGGCCGGTAGTATATGGTAAGCATGTGGTACGGTAGCACATAGCTATTGTGTCTTTCTACAGGTACGTTACTGTTTCTTTAGAGAACAACTCGCACTATGCCTAATACTACTTCTACCGCCTCTCTGATCTCTCCACAAGCGCGATAATTTTCCTAGCTATTTCCACAAGCGTTTTACTGGCCTCAGAACTCGGGTACGCAAGAACTATTGCCTCCCCTCTATCATTTGCCTCAGCTATGCGGGGATCTAAGGGGATCTCACCTAGAAACTCTACACCGTACTTTTCGGCTATTTCTCTGCCCGTGCCCTTTCCTAATATCTTGTATAGTGTCTTGCATTTCGGACAGTAGAATCCAGACATGTTCTCAATGACGCCAAGCGGTCTAATACCTACTTGCTTAGCGAAGGATATCGACCTACCAACAACTTCGACAGATATCTCTGACGGTATTGTCACAAATATAGCTCCGTCAACTCTAGGAAGATACTGAGCTACGGTTAATGCTTCATCACCCGTTCCTGGAGGCATGTCAATGACTAAGAAATCTAGCTGCCCCCAATTAACATCGCTTATGAACTGCATTATAGCAGTTGTTTTCAGCGGGCCGCGCCAAATAACAGGTGTATCGCTAGAGGGCAGGAGGAAGTCTAGAGACATTACCTTAACCCCTAGCGGACCCTCAGCAGGCTCTATGCCCTCAGTAGTTACTACGAGCCTCCGCCCCTTAAGTCCAAGCATTCGAGGCGTCGAGGGCCCGTGGAAGTCAATGTCCATTAACCCCACCTTAAGGCTCAGAGAAGCTAGTGCTACAGCAAGATTAGATGCAATGAAAGACTTACCAACACCACCCTTACCAGACATTACAACTATCCTATGCTTTACTAACTTCATTTTCTCTTCAATAACTTTGAGTCTCTCACGTAGTTGAGGCGGAATAAACCTTGGGGGTTCCTTGCCGCTCACAATACCCACCAGGTATAGTAAGACAGGGTGTATTTTTAAGCAATATCTAATTTTAAACCATAAATTATTTATTTATGCCTGAGCTTCAAATTTAAAGCTGAACCAACACTAAGCTGATTGTTAAAGTTAATCCTATGATTTTATCACGTTTGTAGATTTTAGCTCAATAGTCAGCATTCTGCCGTTAATGTTGAAGATCAGCTTTACAGGGATCTTGAATCTGTCCTCATACCATACCGTGGCGTTTACATGGTACGTCTTGCTATCCTCTGTTATATCGTATATGTATTGTACTTTAAGGGTACTAACCTTCCCTAGCGTACCTACTTCAATTTCTTCTCTGCCTAGGAATCTCTTAGTTAAGTTACCTCTTAGGGTCTTATTGAGGGCTTCATCATCTATGAATAAGTGGGAGACGTTGTTTGTATACCCGTAGACTGCAGGACCCACGCCAGTTATAGATAGCAGGTCTGTTAGATACGGTACCCTCAAGTATAGGACGTTGTAGCCCCCAATAGTCTTATTCTCTGTCACGGTTTTATTGCCTACTTTAGTCTCTGTAGGTACCATTATTTCATAATAAAATAATCTTATCTGAGCAAAGTCCTTAACACCTACATCATAACCTTTACATGGTATGGTACCTCTTATGTAGTACCACAAGTCTATACTGACATTCCTGTACTTTTTAATCACAACCTTTTCGAGACCATCGTATAACTCATTGATATTCTCAATACCTTGCTTGCCTTCCTGCTTCTGCATCGAGGCGGAGACTAAGGCATAGCCCACGTAAGCTATTACAGCGATAATAACTATAACTGCGATAATATCCCACCTTAACCGCCTTAACCTAAGAGAAGGTCCCATCCTTACTTTTTTCTTTTTAATAATTTTACCTGACTCCTTCTCTTTTCGCTTAACCACCACACACACCTCAGCTACAGATTATGTTGGTGCGATCCCTATTTAATATTTCAGAAACATAAAGCGGTACTGAAGACGTAGAGGTGGCGAAAGAGAAAAATTTAATCCCAGAGTAGAAAGTAGTTAGTGCTGGGAGCCGCCGTAGCTCAGCTGGTAGAGCGCCGGCCTCGTAAGCCGGTGGTCGCGGGTTCAAATCCCGCCGGCGGCTCCACTCACCCTAAATTCTTCATGAATAACTTACATACCCCTCAGCCAGTTTCCAGTTCTCGGAGGTTTCAGGAACTCACGTCTAAGCTCGGTTCCGACCGCAGCTAGTTTGAGAGGATTGATGTTAGGGCCTTAGGTGATGTTGTTAGGCGCAGATTCTAAGGGCTGTTAAGGATAGAGATGTTGGGCATAAGCTTCGCAGGGATTAGGCTTGAGTGGAGTAACGACTTCGAGTACTTCCTCATAGAGCGTAAGAAGCGTAGGAAGGTGAAGGATTCTGAGACACTCAAGTACTACATGAGCCTCTTCATGAAGTATCTTCAGGGGTAGGGAGCTTAGTGAGGAGCTCATCGATTACGTGATTAACCACCCTAACAAGGGCTAAGGAACGTGTTCAGGCACCGCATCCAGTACCTATACTTCAGGAGGGAAATTCCTGAGACGTTTGGGTGTGTTATGGCGGTCGTGCCGAGCAGGAGCTACAGGCCCGATGTTAGGCCTTACCGGATAAGTATTGGTGATGTTAGGAGAACCCTAGAATTCCTTAAAGAAAGATCATGAGGTATACTACACCATCTACAGGGTCATGCTTGAGTCTGGTGCTGGGTTTGAGCACGTGCTTAAAAATGATTGAGTACTGGAATCCGGACGAAGTTGTTGAGTTACCTGGGGTAGGTCTTGAGACTAGGAGGCTTGTGTGCTTTGAGGGCGGGGGCTTCTGCAGGTACTACATGGGTTTGAGGGGCCATGAGAAGCCTTGTGAGCAGGTGTACTTCAGCATGGAAACGCTGAAGGTACTTAATGAGATAGCGCCTAAGCACATTAGTAGGCATCAAGTAACTAAGTATGCTGGGAGGCATGGGCTAGTACGGCCTAAGCTCATGAGGAAAGTTGCTTGGAGGCTAATGATTAAGGTCATGAGCAGGGAGGTAGCAAGGTTCATCCAGAGCCGTTTCGGAGAGCTTAGAGTAAGTGAAGCAAGATATGAAGACCTGCTAACTGAAGCAGATGAACTATACTCTAAATGCTTAAACTCACTAAATAAGTTATTTTGAAATGCTTTAGTTACGGGGATAGAGTAAGTGAGGTGGGGGTGGTGATTTAATGCCGTCTTGGGGAACACACAGGAGGTTCTACGATATGTTCCGTCAGGAAACCGGATTTGTGGTATGGACTCCTAGCTTACTCGATAAGATAGATAGGATTATTGATGCTGGTGGGGAGCACGATGTCGGTAGACCCCCGACCCTAACTCATTTAGGAAGCTTCTCCGCGAGCTATGGCTAGAGTTCGGCGATGTCTATGATGTTAAGCGTAATAAGCTCTTAGGGCTTAAGGACAGGTTAGAGCGCTTGAGGTGGGAGTGCGAAGTGGTCTCTAAGGGCTTCATATGGGGTGAGGACTACATGGGTTACGTCCCAGATGACGCAATTATTCTAGCACTACTCCACCACATCCTAGATCTATGCATGTACTTCCTCCGTAGGTGCTCCATAGAAAGAGATGAGAGCCACTTAATGGTGGAGTTCGCTGAACAAATTTTCAGGAATTCCTACATTAATGAACTTAGAGGTCTAGTGAGCACGACTGGTGAGCCGTTCAATGAGGTCTTTAGAAGGCTTATAGATACTGTTAAGGGCATGTCAGGGCAGGTCTGGGAAGTATGTCTAGGGTCTACCTCTCTGATGGGAACACCGCACATCTCAGCCGCTTCTTTGATAGTCTTTACCATGCCCCTGGATGCAGCCTGATAGATGCGGTGCCTAAGCTCAGAGTTCCTAACACTGTTAATTATCTTCTCATTTACGTGCTTAGGAAGTTTCTCAATCACGATACCGTAGCCTAAGACTCTGGCTGTTTTGACTATTGATACTGCTATCTTTCTCCTCCAATCGGCTTTCCCGTCACGCTCTCTAAGCCTAGACATCTTCTTCCTACAGAGCGTGTACAAGGGAAACTTTCTACCATCGACTTGTATGGTCAGTGTTTCTTCTGAAGCCTCTTCCTATGCTCGTAGTACCGCTCTACGGTCTTCCTCAACATCGTAACAAACTTGTAGACCTTACCGTCTGCGAGGACAGTCACATTGTTCTCGTTCACGTCGACGCTATTCATCCTTTCGGCTTGTATTCCTCAACCTCTTTTTCAAAAACCATGTGGACGTAGACTTTCCTCTCCCTACGGTCTATCTTTAGCCTTGATTGCGTCCTCAATCTCCGGCCAGAGTTTATGTACCTCCAGTAGAGCCTATGTAGTTGAAGCTCAATCACAAACCATCCTCTGTGGGTAGCAACCTTAATCACCGTGTAACCTAGCGGCCTCCATAGGTGGTCAACAAGCCATATAGAGACATGCCCTACAACAGGCTTCTCAGCATAGGCTCTACCCGTTTCCTCAGCTCTAGGAAACTCTTGATACGTATAGCAGCGTCTTGGCAAGCGGTATGAACATAGTGCGACGCTAACAGCGAGAACTTCTCCCGTAGCTTTCGATATATGTGCCTCTTCAGCCCAGTGAACGACTTAACGCCATTCTTGAAACCATACTCGACAAGTTCAACAACCATCCGCCCATACAACTCCTTGAGCTCTATGAGAACCTCGTACTTCCTCTTAGATAGCACTATGCTGGGTACGATAACCGTTATTGTCGCCTTAGCCATTCTTCTCAACCTCCTCTAGGAGCTTTCTGAAACCCTCAACAAGCCTCTTCTCATAGCTCCTCACACCGTAGAGTTTGCCTGCAAAGCTAGTTATGATTGCTATTAAGTCCTTGACAAGCTCTTGGTAAGCATCTTCTGGCTCCTCTCCGTAGACAACTTCTATCCCCGCGCCAAACCGTTTAAAGAAGGATTCAAGGTACTCAAAACCAAATCTTGTAAGTAAGTCTATCCTTGTAGGTTGCAACAACGACATCAACCTCTCTATTTACCACGTAGTTGAATAGCTTCAGTAAGCCTTTGCGATTAGTCTTAAGACCACTAGCTACGTCACTTAAAATGCCTATGACCCTATAACCTTTTGCCGAACATTACTCTGCGAGGTACTGTATCTGCCTCTCAAGGTCGCTTTTCCAGTCACTAGAGCTAACACGAGCGTAAATTATAGTACGAATTTCTTCAGTCCTAGTTTTACCACCAAGTATACGTACAACCTCGCTATATAGCACACGTAACCTACCGCTCTGAAGCCGTTGCAGGTTTTATATGAAAGCATATAATTGTATATGTTTTTATGTTTGTTCTTCGATTACTGCTATGATTTTGATTCTCTTCCCCTTATACTCTGCTAGTTTTTGCTGATACTCTTTTGGTGGGTAGATTATTACTCTTCCCTTACCGTAGCTTAGTAGTGATGCCTCAAAGACATATACTTTGCTCATTATATCACCAAATACATAGAATAGCTAGGAAAACTTATAAGCATAGCTACCAATGAATATGCATAGGTGAAAACTTCCGATGAGGGGGAGCACCACCTCCAGGGCAAAGGTGGTTCCCCGAGGAGCATACATGCTAACACTCAAAGCAAGAGGAGTATTAGTTGCCGGTTCAATGAATGAGCTAAGAGAAGAACTCTATCTTACACGTAGAGCTATTCAATACGTTATAGATACTCTGTGGGAGCTAGACAAGTTACCGAGCATTAACCAAGCCCACCAGATATTCTATAGGATACTTAGGAAGCAGGGTTTTAGAGCACACCAATGTAAACAGATATACAAGTACGCTTTATCCTTAGTCAAATCAGCTAGAAACAATGGAGGAAGAAAACCAGTTTTAAGAAAACTATCAGCTAGACTAGATAAATACGATACTAAAGTAGACCTAGAAAGCCAGATAGTAATTCTAAAGCTTAGGAGTAGAGTGTTTAAGATAAAGCTACTGCATAGTAGAGAATATATAAGGAAGTTCGTGGGGAGGAAGTGGTACGAGGTAATTATAGGCATTGATAAGCAGGGAAGAATATGGGTAAACATACCTTTTAGATGGATCTGTGAACCATACAAGCCTAGAAGTATCATCTCACTTGATATTAATTTGAAGAAGATAGTTACATACTATGGCAGAGGTATTAGGAGAATAGATACTAGGTTCGTGGAAGCCCTGCATTTAAAGCATCTTGCTGAAGAGGTGCAGAAGCGTCATAGTTATGCTTGGAGACGTAATAGAAAATGGCTAGAGGTTATCAAAGCTCTTCATAGGAGGAGTAGGAACATAGTAGTTGATTGGACAAGAAAGTTTGCTAAATATATCGTGCTGAAAGCTAAGAGGACAAAAAGCGCTATAGCATTAGAGGACTTAGAGAGACTATGGTTCAATGCTTCTAAGAAATCTTCTAGCTTAGCTGATAAGCTATCAAGGTTTGCTTATAGGAAGCTACGATTAGCTATCATGACAAAGGCTATAGAATATAGTGTGCCAATAGTCTTTGTAGACCCGAGGAACACCTCTTCTATCTGTCCAAGATGTGGGTGTAAGTTATCTTATAACTATAGATTAGCAGTATGTCCTAGATGCGGGTTCACGGCTGATCGAGACACTGTTGGAGCAATAAACATATGCCTTAAGGCATTAAAACACATAGCCCCACGCCCTGGGTCGTGGGGCACCCACCCAATGACCAATGAAACCCGAGCGAAGGGTGGGCTACTCATAGATGAGCCGATGACAATTCATATAAAAACATATACAAGCATATAAAGAGGCGAACCCTTACAATATGTACCTTGCCTTCATGTACCCACCTCTTAAATGTCTGATAGTTAATCCCGACAATTTCACAGAACTCTCTAGGCTTCAGCAACCTCTCTGGTCTCTCACCACTCATTAGACCTTCTCCGAAACCAAATGACCCCAAACCACCATAATCAGACACTCCGAGGTGAACGGTGCACTACTAGGGAGGTCGGAGATGCCCAGCTAACACCGAACTTCTTCCTAAGGCTAGTCCTCAACAAGTGGTTCACACTGGCAATGGCATCAGCATCTGCGGTAACACTACTAAGTAAGTTACCTGTTATTGAGTCGCTAGCGAAAAAGTATGGCTGATATGACGACACACTTTAACAAGTCCACTCACCACTATTAAGGGCTTAGGATGCGCTAAAAACCTCAGTTCCTCCGATCCTCCTAAGCATCCTGAGCGCACGGAGTTTCATGCCTCTTGAGTGCTGGTAAGCCCCATTTGCTTAAGTATCTTCCTTAGCTTAGCTTCTTCATCTTTACCTATAGGTAGTCTAGGCTTACGTGGGTAACCACCTTTGGGGATGCCTTCTTTCTCACCTATAATATTCAACGCTGCCTTAACTACCTGAGATATTTTACCTGAGTCCTCAACGAACTCGAGAAGCGGTAGCATCCAGAAGAATAGCTTCCTTGCTTCATCGATTTTCTTCTCGTCAGCGATAAGTCTAAATAGCTGTTGCGTCTCCCTAGGTATTATATTTGCTGTTGCTGAAACCCATCCTTGAGCACCTAGTACGAAGGACTCGAAGGCTAGTACGTCAGAACCACAGAATACAGTTATCTTAGGTTCAGCTAAGCGTAGTATCTGCTCAATCCTCCTTATGTCGCCTGAAGATTCCTTCACGTACCTTACGTTGTTAAGCTCCGCTAACTTAGCTATTAGTTGTGGCTTCATGTCAACTTTAGAAGTCCAGGGGTTATTGTAGACCATGATAGGTATGTCTATAGCTTCAGCCACCTCCCTGTAGTGCTCAATGATCTCCTCCTCACTTGGGAGGTAGTAGTACGGGGGGACAATCATGACCCCATCAGCTCCAGCGTCTTCAGCGAACTTACTTAACTCCTTAGTTTTCCAAGTAGATGTTGCTGCAGTACCAGCAATTACAGGCACCTTCCCATTTACTTGATCTACAGTTACCTTAATGACATGCTTAATTTCTTCATCACTTAATGCGTCAAATTCTCCCGTAGTCCCAGTACATACTATCCCAGGAGCTCCGCGCTCGATATACCAGTCAACATTATTTCTGAGGGCTTCTTCGTCTAAACTACCGTCTTTCCTGAACGGAGTTACGATAACAACGTAAGACCCCCTAAACATACGTGTACTAGACACGCAATATACACCCGAAGAATTGTTGACGTGAAAATATATAAAACTATGAAGAAATGAGGAAGAAGCTACAAATATTAGTGTGCCTGACGCTTCTTTCTCTTTTTCTTTAACTCACCGTATATTCTCTTTGAGGTCGGTGTTACTGATAAGCCCCCTAGGCCTGTACAACGTAACTCATAAGGTATCATCCTACCTACCTCCTTCGCAGCTAGTAGGACTTCCTCTAGTGGTATGACTTCGTCGTAGCCTGCTAACGCCATATTTGCTGACGCTATGGCGTTAACTCCCGCTAGGATGTTTCTGCCTAAGCAAGGCCACTCAACCCTATTCGCTACTGGATCACAAATTAATCCGAGAATATTCTGCAGGGCAATTGAAGCAGCCTTTACTCCTTCTCTAGCACTTCCCCCAACCAACTGAACTAGGCCGGCAGCCGCCATCGCTGAAGCAGAACCACACTCAAACTGGCACCCGCCGACTTCCCCAGCAAAGCCCGTCACGTCAGCTATGAAAACGCCGATTATCCCCGCAGCTAGCAACCCCTTAACAACGTCCTCAAGCCCTAAACTCATTTCAGTAGCTACTCCGAATAATGTACCTGGTAGAACACCGCAAGAACCTGCAGTAGGTGCTGCTACGATTACGCCCATGGAGCTCTTAACCTCCATTACCGCGGTGATGTAGGCTACTACCCTATTCACTATGTTTGAAGGAATTAGCCTGTGTTTATTCTTCTCTATTAGATGTGCTTGTGGCCCTAATATTCTGTCTTCATAGTAGGTACCCTTAAGACCTTCTTCAATAGCGGACTTCATTATGAGGGCTATATCTTTCATCTTGCTGAAGACCTCATCCTGCGGTATGTTGCCTCTCGCGCTTTCGTACATTACTGCTAATTCCCACAATTGGAGGTTCTTTTCTTTCGCGATACGCAACATTTCAGTAACGGATCTAAAGGGTACGGTGCAGTCCCTTCTAGATAAGATAGGGACGACTGGATCAAGTTGAATCACCTTGCTAACATGCCTCAGACCCTTAATCTGTTCAATTACCGCACCAGGTACTCGATAGGTGGTCTTAATATCTATTAGGCCTTTCCGGTTGTTTATGGTACAGGTACAGAATTCAAAATTATTAATTAGCATCTTAACTTTCTCGCATGTGTGGTGCAGCTCCTCCTCCCCTACATTGTCCAGAAAGACCAGCGTTTCATAGAAATCCCCGCCTATGCTAACGTCAAAGCCCTCAATGCTCTGTACCTCTATCGCGCCACCTCCTTTTGAGATGGCTATAAAGCGAATAACTTCATTCTCTGTACTTATTACGGTCACCCTGTATGTGTTTGGGTGTTTAGCAAGGTAGTCAGTAACGTTAAAGGATACAGTGATACCGTACTTCACAGCTAATTCGAGCGCGCTAGTTACACGGTCGTCAGTAATGTCAAGACCTAAAAGACCCCCAACAAAACCCATGTCCGAGCCTTGATCGTGGTACGTCGTTGCAAGGGAACCTCTGCGGTCGAACTCAACAACAACCTCCTTAAGCTTACCACCAACTAGCTGCCTCGCTAAGTTCCCAATTCTGTGTGCTGCCGCAACATGCGAACTTGAAGGCCCCCTCATAACGGGGCCTATTACGTCGTTAAATATGCTAGGAGGCAACTTAGACATTTTTCCTCCAACTATAACTCATTCTCACACTTTATAGTATTTATAACGCGTGCGTTAGTGTATTGCAGGGCTAATTAGCGAGGAGAATAATGAAGTTTATTTTATGTTGCTCATATCCTCAAGTTTATGGGTCTATAAAAAGAGCTATGTTGTATTTTACGACTTACTCCTTTCGCTCTTATACACCCTGTAGAAGAAGTACCCTGCCATTCCCCAGACGAATAAGCTAATTAGCAAACCTACTACTATTCCCGGATTCATGTTAACTCACCTGTGTAAACCTTCTCGCTAATCTGTTGTTAAGTGCTACAAATATCGCAAGTACTACAGCCCACTGGATTAGCACAGTGCCTATGCTGTCAGCTATTAGCGGGTTCCACCAGTCTGCTGGATGAGCTATAATGCCGGAAGCTATCCACCACCCCAGCACTACTATGACTATTGCTGGAGCTACGTACTTAATTATGTAGATCCACCACCTCCCTATCTTGATGTCGGAGATGCTGTTCGCGAAGTTAAGGGACTCCTCAGCTTTCTTCGATATGGCAATGAATGTGAATATCGAGGTTAGCAGTAGTCCCAGCCCCCACACCCAATCTTGGTTATTTAGGAAGTCAACGCTTAGTGCTGAGGGTATGCCAGCTATGAATCCGAGCAGTACTGTTAAGAGTACGACTCTGCTCCTGCTCCATCCTAGGTACTCTTGGAGGTTTACTGCAACAACCATTACCTGACATATCAGTGAGGACAGTGCAGCGATGGTTAGTCCTAAGTAGAATATGAACGCCCACAGCGTCGACAGCGGTAGCTTCGGGAACATTTCGGCGAGCCATATAAACGACAGCCCGACGTTACCTGAGGCATACACCTCCTCAGGCGTTACTCCAACTAGTGGCGCTAACGCAGCTACAGCAGGTATCACCGCTAGTCCAGCTAGTAGGGAGTAAGAGTGATTACCGAATCCTGTCGTAAATGCGTTTAAGTTAATCTCAGGTTTCGCTCCCTTACCTTCTTTTTCAGCGAATAATATGCTGTAGGTTAGGTAGAGGCCCCATCCAGCGCCAGTACTCCATAAAGTTTGGGTGAAGCCCTGCAGCCATGTCTCTGCATTAGCTAGCCTGTCTGCGTGGGGGATCCAGTAGTACTCGAGCCCCTTACCTGCACCAGGCAGCGATAGTGCTCTCCCAATCAGCACTACTAGAAGGATGGCGAGTAGGGGCATTATTATCTTGCACGCGGTCTCGATTCCTCTAGTTCCGTAGACAAGTATTATGTATGCCAGAACCCACACCGCTGCCGTAAATACTATCGTCTGTACGGGATCCGAGACGAAAGAGTCCCATAACTCCTGTCCGAGACCGGGCTTATACGTCGCGAAGGCTCCCTGAAGAGCATATACTGCGTACCTCAGACACCAGCCAGCAACGACCGTATAGTAGAATGTTATTGCGTAGTTAACCCACATCATCCAAAGTCCCATCCACGCATATCTCGGGCCGATCCACTTAGTAAAACCTCCTATCGTCCCGTGTCTAGTAGCTATTCCGATGACGCCCTCAGCAATGAACAATGGAACAGCTATTAAGACGAGGGAAATTACCCAAGGGATTATGAATGAGCAGCCACCATATGCTGCAGCCATACGCGGGAAACGCCAGATGTTTCCCGTGCCAACAGCCATACCCATTATGGCGGCAATGAATCCCAGCCTAGTTTTCCAACGTCCAAAGACGTCACCTGGGGAGGTACCTCCAGCAGAACTCACTGGAGGCACCTCAATAAATTTTTAAAGAGAGTATGATATAAACGTTACTTACATGATTTAAGAATATTAATCATGCTAAAAAGTTCATAACTTTAAAATGACTTGGTGAATTAAAGGCAGGGAGCTGATTAGTAGCTGAGGTATTTTGAGGTATTACCGATAGTACTGTAGACTTATCATCTCGTCAGCCCCCTATCTTCACGCGTAGACCTAGGGCCTCAAGTCTTTCCTTTAAACCCTTCAGTTCCTCTTCTGAAGGTGCTCTATGATCCTTCATCTTATACTCCATCCCGAGTCTAGCGTACTTCTCGGAGACGTCGTGGAACGGCAGCAGGTCAATCTCCTCTATAGTTCTCAGTTCCGTGATTAGCGCTTTTAGTAGCTTCAAGTTTTTTTCAGTATCCGTTATTCCGGGAATTACGGGAAATCGCAAGATTACGTCCTTACCCCTCCCTTTCTCAACTAAGTCCCTCAAGTTCCTTAATATTATTTTGTTCGATACCCCCGTATACTTTATGTGTTCTTCCACATCTATCAGCTTTATGTCGAATAGGAATAAGTCGACGTAGTTGGTAATAGAGTCGAAGACTTCGGGGGGAGCGTATCCTGAGGTATCCAGCGCTACGTGAATGCCGTGCTTCTTGCACTCGATTAGTACCGCCTTCAAGAATTCTGGCTGGTAGAGCGGCTCACCGCCAGAGAAGGTTACTCCTCCTCCAGAGTAGTCATACAGTAGCTCGTCTCTCTCGATCTCCTGCAGTAACTCATCTACTGTGACCTCACGCCCGATGACCGTTAGTGCGCTGGTAGGGCAGTACTTAGCGCAGGTTCCGCACCTCACGCAACGGGATCTGTCAATAGAGACCTTGCCATCCCTAAGCGAAATAGCGTTTAGAGGGCACACCTGGGCGCAGGTACCACAGCCGATGCACCTAAACTCTATGTATGCAATGTCCCTAGTTGATGTGAGGCCCTCAGGATTGTGGCACCACCAGCACCTGAGCGGACACCCCTTAAGGAAGACCGTCGTCCTAATACCGGGTCCATCGTGGATGGAGTACCTTTGAATGTTAAAAATAGTCCCCTTTAAAGGGCTCACCAAAGTGCTCACCCAGCGAACTAAGTCAGGGTGGATGATAGATTTATTTTGTGAGTAAAACTCACCTTTGTGCTTAGTCAATCCTACTCGATAGGCGGACTTCCTTTAAGCCCCTAGTTCTTCATGCTCTGTCCTAGCTATTATCTCGTCCTGAAGTCCCTTAGGTAGATTTACGAAGTAGTCACTGTACCCAGCAACCCTGACCATGAGGTCCTGGAAGTCTTGTGGGCGTCTCTGGGCTTCCCGCAGTAGGGCAGCGCTTACTATGTTGAACTGCACGTGGTGACCTCCCATAATGAAGAAGGTTCTTATGAGCTTCGCTAACTTCTTAATATTCTCCTTACTCTTCACTAGGTTAGGTGTTAGCTTCGAGTTAAGTAGGGCACCGCCAGTCTTATCCCAGTCGACCTTAGCTACAGACCTAAATACTGCGGCTACGCCCTTCCTATCCATGCCTTGC
>Ga0190363_1000538_pt1 | contig 22453 bp, 25 predicted proteins | sample 48721867_MG_FD_161272 | JGI IMG/M metagenome (GOLD analysis project Ga0190363, IMG submission 161272) | Hydrothermal vent microbial mat bacterial communities from Southern Trench, Guaymas Basin, Mexico - 4872-18-6-7_MG | ecosystem: Environmental > Aquatic > Marine > Hydrothermal vents >... | reverse complement strand
GTCCTCCACTTCTCATAATATTCCAAGCAAGTATTTTTCCAAAGTTTGTTTTTCCTCCTCCTGTTATTGAGCATACTAGAATGTGGTGTGGAAATGTTTTTAATCCATTTAAGGAAACTCGCTTTGAAGTTGCTTTGTGACCGCTTCTAAGAAAACCTATATCAATGTCTCCTGTATCTAAGTTTAGTTTTTCAAGGTCTTGATCGTCAAGATATTCAACATATGAGAATAGGGATGGAACTGATGTTGGTCCATAAACTAATTCATCTTCATCTATCTGAGCAACGATGGTAGCAATTGCAACATCATAGCATCTAACAGGTTTATCAAGCAATTCAACTTCTTCTCCCTTCTCCTTCTTAAAGGATATTCTAGCAACTTCAGCGGGAGATAGGAGAGCTTCAGGTTTAAAATCAAAAACTCTAACAATGAAATTAAGATTTCCATCCACAACTTTAAGTAGCTGTCCTCTTTCAACTCTCATTCCATTATAAACTCTAAAGTGTACAATATTGTTTTCAACCCATATAACTACTCCAACTTTATTCAACTCGCCCATAACTTCTCCTCCCTAAAACTTGTAGACTTCAAATTGGCTATGAAGCGCTCCTTCAAACCCTCTTCTTCAAGCTTCTCTAGAAATAGTAGTCGGATGTATGCTAGTTCCTGCTTACCAATCTTAGCTTCCTCATGAGAACTTCTAGGTGGGTATGGATATCCTGGTATTGCTGGATCTTGTAAGTAGGCTATTTCTCCAAGAATTTCATCTATGACTTCAAGTTCAGTTATATCCCTCTTATTAATATCAACTCTAAAAACATGATCTGAATCCCCTGAAAACTTGACTATAGTTATTACCCCCAAATACCATCGAGGATACTGTCTTTTTCGAAAAATTGGATAATAATACCATGAACAATCATTGAGAGTATACCTGCTTCTATGGAGTAAGTGGCCAAGTAGACTTTCACCTGTATTCAATTCCAGCTGAGAACTCTTACTTATGCCAACTAATCTTATGCTTCTCCAACTCAATTTTTCACATAATTCATCCAAGACTTTTCTCGTACTTTCCTTGTAGGCTGGAACTGCCATTAATGCTCTATCAAGTATGCAGTAATCCCCCTTAGACAACTTATTTGAAATCTTCGTTACAGTCTCAATTTCAACGTTAAATAGAAACTCCATAGCCTCAAGTTTACTTCTAACCATTTTAACACGCAAGATAGGTTCCATATCAAAAACTCTACTTTTACCCCTCCATATTGAACATGAAATCTTTGCTAATGCAACTTGAAATGTTCCACAATCAAATAATGTTTTAAGTGATGCGTCAACAGAGAGAATATTCTTATTATGCTTTTTAATTGTAAGTTTATGGAAATTTTCATCTCTAATTGGTATGCCGCGTATAATTCTACCTCTCACTTTAAGCATTGGATAGGGATTTGTTATCAACTCCCCAGTTAAAGTCCACTGTGGACTTTCAATTTTCCCCTTAAATATTGTTTTTAGCCTTTCAACTATGTCATTGAAATCATTTAATGGTATTTTCATTTTACTCGCCCGTGGCCAGCTGCATAAAAATATTAAAGTAATAAAAATATTTTAACTTCACTTTAGAAACAATTTAAAATAAACAAAAATAACTTTACGTCACAATTCTGTAATAAGAGATACTCTCATACATTAACTATACAATACTATATTCAATGATTACAGTAACAAATTATTGATACTGTCTCATTCATACACCTTCAATTTAATGGAGATTCATGTTGAAAAAACCATTTAAAGCAAGAATATTTTCAATAGTATGGTACATCATTGAATAGTGAAAATTAGTTATTTATGGTTATAGTAACATTTTTCTGTTACTGTATCAAAAGCTATATAACTAGAACAATACCCAAATATTGTTAGAGAATACGGTGACTCTCAATGGTAGTGCTAATGTGCTTTGTAGGACATGACTATCAGCGAATCTTAGATGGTGTAAACTACTGGAGAATGCATGAACCAATAGAGGCCATATACTTATTCTATGATAAGAAGCGTGACCCCTACGGATATGCCTCTAAAAGAAATGCTAGAGATCTAGAAAAAGCATTAACATTCGCCGGATCAAAACCAAGGGTTATTGGAATAAATCCCCAGGACTATGAAGATGTATTCTCATCATTCTATAAGGCCTTAAAGAGAGAAGTTATTGACAATGGTAGAAAAGTCTTAATTGACGCCACATCAACCACTAAGGAAGCATATGGGGCAGCTGTAACTGTAAGCTTAATGTTCCCTAAAGTAGGCATCTACATTGTACCTCCAGCTGAAAGGGGCTGGTATATTCCGCAACCAGGAACACCAGAATATGAAGAATGGTTTAGACGTGTTAGAATGAGACGTGGAACAATTCCGCAACAAATATTCTTACCAGGAAATAGACTTGAACATCCCTCTCTTGATGAAATGAAAATTCTATTAGCTCTCATCGAACATGGAGGAAAGGCGGAATCAATAAAATCCGTAATCAAATGGTGTGGAGATAATCCATCTAATCCAGCCATAAAAAACAAATACAGCCGACTAATTTCAAAACTAATTTCAAAGGGTTTCATCACTGAAGAACCATCAACTAGAACAAAAAGAATAAGGTTAACAGGTTTCGGAAAAGTATTTGCAAAAGCTCTAAAACTAATAGCAACGAGTCCACCAGCAAAAGAAGGGGTAAAACCCGAATTCCACTATGACCTAAACTATGAATTTAATGACACCTTAACCTCCAGAAACACCCTAAAAAGCACTTCACTAGAAGACATTTATGGAAAAATTGTTAGTTCAAGACAATTTAACACTGCAACCATACCAAATATAATTCAATCATCCTCAACAAATGAGTTTACAAATCTACTCTCCAGACTAGCAAAAGAATTCAAAGAATTGGAAATGTAATACAATTAAAACTTCATTTTAATTCTAGCATAATATCAGGCTTATTAGTGACAATTCCATTTGCCCCATCTACCTTCAATTTCCTGGCTACATTTAAATCATCAATAGTCCATGGTATCACCATCAACTTCAATCTTTTAGCAAAAGCAATAGCCTTCCTTGTAGCAAGCCTATAAAAGGGAAGAACAGCTATAGCACCAAGCTTCTTAGCGCCAACAATACCATCAACAGGCCTAATATAGACAAGACCCACATTTGCTTCAGGATTAAACTCCAACACCCTCCTTAAATGCTCAATATTAAATGAAGTAAACATCACTGAGCTCCATAAATCTCTGACATCTACTTCCTTTAAACTAGGAAGCACAGCTTCATCAACCTTAATCTCAATAAAAATATTAATTTTATCAGCAACTAAGTCTAAAACCTCACCCAATAAGGGTATCCTCTCACCTTCACCTGCATCCAGCTTCCTCAATCCATCAAGACTAAATTCATTAACAAGTCCACTTCCATCAGTCGTCCTATCAACTGTTTCATCATGAATTACAATAGGATAGCCATCTCTCGTTACTCTCACATCAATTTCCACTACATCAGCTCCAATTTCAATAGCACGCCTAATACTCCTCAACGTATTTTCAGGTTCATAAGCACTTGCACCTCTATGAGCAACAACAAAAAACCTACTTCTAAGATCATCAATCATAACCATCAACAATATCTATTAAATTGTTTATCCTATTAATGCTTTAATAGTGTAAAGTAACATTAAAATTCCTGTACACTCTCACTAGTAGCTGTTTAATTATACTAATTCCTTTCTCCACTTGTTGTTAAGTGAAAAAGGTTAATGCCTTTATTTCTTTCTGTTTAATCTTGCCTTTTATTTCAGTTCTTGCTATCTTTTTAAATCTCTCTAGAATACTAATTGCTTCTTCGCAGATTTTTATTTTGTTTTGCCATGGATTGTTTCTTATTTTCTTTGGATGGAATATGCTTTTCATTTCTTCTTTTAGATTTTCTCTAACTTTTTTAAGATAATTTATTGCATTGTCTATGTTGCCGTTTGAGAAATTTAGTGCGTTTATAGCCTTGTCATAGGCTTTTATTATTTCCCTTGCTTTTCGCTCTCTTTCTTCACGGATTGGATAGTAGTCTTCTAAGTTGATTAGGCTTAAATCTCTCATTACCTTGAGTTTGAAGATTAAGCGTTTTCTTAGATTGTCTTTTACTGTGCGTTTGATCAGCATGATTAATCTATTTTCTCTATTTCTGACTTTTTAGATTAATATTTCTCTGCGGCTAGTCTTAGAGCGTTTATTATGACCATGAAGGATAATCCCATGTCTCCTATTGCTACTGCGACCCATAGTCCTACGAGGCCGAGTATTGCTAGTAGTGCTATGGCTGCCTTTATTCCTATTGATGCAATGACGTTTCCTTTTACTATTTTCATGGTTTTTCTGCTTAGATCCATGATGTAGGGAATTTTGTTTAGGCTTGGTTTCATTAGGACTATGTCTCCGCTTTCAATGGCTATTTCGGTTCCTGTTCCCATAGCTATGCCAACGCATGCGTTTGCTAGTGCAGGTGCATCATTTATTCCATCTCCAACCATTATGACGTGATTGTTATGCTTGTCCATTAATTCATTTATCACTTTGATTTTATCTTCTGGTAGTAGGTTGGCTCTGAATTCATTGATACCTAGTTTTTTAGCTATGTTTTTTGCTGTAACTTCATTGTCTCCTGTTATCATTATTATTCTTATTCCCCGCTCTTTTAACTGTTGGATGACATGTATGCTTTCTTCTCTTATTTCATCTTCAACTCCGATGATGCCTATAACTTTGCTTCTATCTGCTATGGCTATTGCTGTAATGCCTTCTTCTCTAAGTTTATTAATGATTTCTAATGGAACTTCAATATTGAAGTCAGATAAGATTTCTTCATTTCCTATAATGTGTAATTCGCCATTAACTTTGGCTGCAATACCTTTTCCAGGGAATGCTCTAAAATCATTGACTGGAAATTGTTTTACTCCTCTTTTTTCAGCTTCTCTTAAGATGGCTTTATCTATTGGATGATTAGAATACTTACCTATTGAACTTGCAATTTCCAAGATTTCTTTTTCACTTTTTTCGTTCAAGGGTATTATTTTTGTTACTTTTAGTTGTCCCTTCGTTAATGTTCCTGTTTTATCAAAGGCTAGTATATTTACTTTGGTTATATGTTCTAGGTGTTTTCCTCCTTTAATTAACACTCCGTTTTTAGCTGCATTTGTTAATCCTGATACTATTGCTACTGGTGTTGAGATGGCTAATGCGCATGGACATGAAATTACGAGGAGGGTTAGGGATCTATATACCCAGTATCTAAGTGAACTTCCAAATAGGAATGGTGGTATGATGCTTATCAGAAGTGAGATTAAGAGAATTGTAGGAGTGTAGTATTGAGAGAATTTTTCAATGAATCTTTCAATTTCAGATTTGTCTTTCCTTGCTTTTTTGACAAGTTCAATTATCCTTGAGAATAGTGTATCTTTAGCTTCTTTTTCCACTTTAACTTTTAATACTCCATTTAAATTGATTGTTCCAGAGTAAACTTTATCTCCTGGTTTTTTCTCGACTGGTATGGATTCTCCGGTGAGTGGAGCTTCATTTACAGTTGAATTTCCTTCAATTACAATGCCGTCAAGTGGAATCTTTTCTCCGGGTTTGATTATAATTGTGTCTCCTACCTTAGCTTCCTCTACATCAACTTCGACTTCAATGCCATTTCTAATAATTCTAGCCTTAACTGGTTTTTCTCTAAGTAATGCTTCAATACTCTTTTCAGCTCTACCTGAGGCATAACTTTCTAAGAAGTTAGCTATGCTAAATAAGAATACTACTGTGCTCCCCTCTGCAAACTCGCCTATTAGAAGTGCTCCTATTGAGGCAACTGCAACAAGAAATTCAATGTAAAATCTTTTTCTGAAAAGAAGGCTTTTAATACCTTCAATGAATATTTCTCTCCCTGAAATCACTAGAACCATTAGGTAGCAAATAGACGCATATAAATCATATTTTAGATAGAAGTTGAAGAATAAGCCTAAAAGCAGAAGAATGAAGGAGATGGATGTTTGAATTAAGAAGTTCTTCATATCTATTTCATATCCGTGTTTATGGTTGTGATCATGGCTTGAATTATAATTGCAAGTACTAGAAGGACATAGCTTACTTGAATTACTATCTGTGCTTGAACTTGTCTTAGACATTTACTTTCTCCTTTATAGCAGGTATTCAAAGTAAAGTATTTAAATATAATAGTTTCTCTAAGTATAGTAATTAAACTCAGGGAAAGTGAGTTTAATATGGAAAGTAAAGATGTCTGCTTTTGTCCATTATATGGAATTCTTGACGTTATAGCAAAGAAATGGGCATTACTGATTATAGGACTCTTGGGAAATGAGGGGCCAAAAGGATTTAATGCTCTTCAAAGGGAGCTTAAGGGAATTAGCCCTAAAACATTATCTAAAACTTTAAAGGAATTAGAGGAGCATGGCTTAGTTGAAAGAAGAGTTATAGGTACTTCTCCTCCAAGAGTTGAATATTCTCTTTCACGTGATGGTTGGGAATTGCGGAGGCGTCTAATTCCCCTTCTGAAATGAGTTTCAGAGAAAGGTATAAAGAAAGTACCATGGTGCCCCATAAAATTATCATCACTACATAGCCTATAAACGACTAAGTTACTAAATCAATTTAAGAAATTGATAAAAATAGGGAAATTAGGATTCTTGTTCTAAGCGGTGTTTCAACTCAGCATAGAGGCTGTCCATCACAATCATAGCTTTCCCAATGATTTCCCAATCACTCTTTGAAATTCGATCCAATCCTCTAAGTATAGCGAAAACACCAGCAGATTCTGGTAATCTATATACACCTGTTTCTTCAGCTTGTTCAGCATCTCTAATGATTTCTTGGATTTTGGCAACGACAGGATCTTTGATATTATATTTTTCTACTAATGCGTCAAAGGTTGTTTTTCCTTTTTTAGGTCTAAGCTCTGCTCCAGGAAGAGTGAATGGTATTGCTCCCTCTGGTATAAGGTCGTCTCTAGAAATGAAGTAGAAGACAGCGTCTTTATCTATGAATGTTTTGATAAGCCAGATGGATGCACATCTGTCAACGTGGGGATTGTGACGTGTAACCCACTTCATAATAATTACCGAATCTTATAAGTAGATTATCTATATAAAGTAATGCGTAGTTTTATGCTAAAGGGAGATAGGATCAGTTCCGTTTAGTTTTGGATTTTCCTCGTCCTATCTGAAGGACCAAACTATGGATATCGAATTATACAGCGATTGAGAGAAATCTTTAGGGGTTATTGGGAGCCTAAGGCTGGAACAATTTATCCTGCATTGGAAAAATTAAGTCAATTGTCGTTGATCTCGAGTAGACTTGAACATAGAGATGATGCTCCTGATAGACGCTATTATACAATAACTGAGAAAGGTGAGAAAGTTTTGAAGGAGGCAGTGAGTAGATGGAACAAAGTTATGGAGCATATAGAAGCTTATGGTGAAATTCATAAAGCAATTCGGCGGTTTAGAGGAAATCTCTCAAAAGGGGAGTTAGGAAATGTTGCTCTTATTGGTTTTGCTGGTGTAGCTCTCACCATTCCTTAGAGAGGAAAAACGGAAAGAATCTTCTAAGAGAGATGAGAGCATTGAAGATGAAGGAGAGGAAGAATATGAGGATATAGGTAAAATTTTAAGCAGATTTGCACTTGTTGTAGCTTTTGATGCTCTTGGCGGGTCATTTATAGGGAGATTTCTATCTTATTGGTTTTACATTAAGTTTAGCGTTGGACCTGGAAAAATTGGTACGCTTTTCGGTGCATCTAGACTTCTCTCAGCTCTCAGCTACATCCTAGGCTTAAAAATGGCTAAGCGTATAGGAATGATAAATGCCACTGTTCTTTCAAGACTCCCTGTGGTTGGAGTTAATCTTATCCTTCCCTTCATGTCCAACTATACTATTGCTGCTCTCCTTCAGGGCTTTAAGAGTGCTTTTTCCATGATTGATGTACCATTGAAACAATCATATTTAATGGGAATTACGAGAAAAAGTAGGAGAGCTTCTGTTGCAGGGGCATCAAGCACTGCAATGAGAGTGGCTGCAACAATTGCACCTACTCTATCAGGCTACTTCTTGCAATATGTGTCTATTATGCTTCCATTTCTTTTGGAAGGAGCATTTCAACTAACATCCGCAGTACTTCTATGGCTTTTCTTTAAGGACATTAAGCCTCCTGAGGAGCGTGAATGAGAAAGAACTGAAGGTTAAGTGTAAAATTATTTATGGTGGATTTTCAGGCTTTAAATATTTTGCTAAGAATCTATAGGTTTCAAGGCGTGCCTGTGCGCCAATTTGAGTATTCATTCTCCAAAACGTATGTCCACCTGGAGGATTCACATATATCTTGTATTCAAAATCTTTGTTAGCTGCCTTTAAATGAGCTATAAGATTCTCTATTTCTATTATAGACACATCTCGATCATTTGTAGCTGCATGAATTAATAGAGGTGTTTCAATTTTATCCACATTCCAGACAGGGGATCTCCTCTTATATTCTTCAATGTCTTCTTTAGGGGTTTTTCCACCATATTCTTTAGCCATCTCTTCTATTGGTAATTTCCATCTATATGCAAGTCGATATAATAGATCACTGACAGGTACCCCAGCGTATGCAACTATGTAATCTTTAGGATATCTACTGATGCTTAATAGCGTAATGAAGCCGCCATGACTATAACCCATAATTCCAATTCTTTTGGGGTCTATTTGTCTACAATTCTTTAGCATCCATTGCTTAGCCGCATGAACGTCATTAACTTCTAATCCTCCATAATCAATTAAATGATAAAAGATTTCACCATAACCTGAACTTCCTCTATATTCGGGGGCAACAATAATGTATCCCTGCTTTATTAAGTCACGTATTATGCTGGCATATTGTGTGCCAAAGTTTCCATGAATACCGCCGTGAACGAATACTATTAATGGATATTTCTTATCTTCCCTAATGTTCTTTGGATAAATAATGTAGGCGTATATTATTATTTCGTCATTTGGCTCAATTCTTGGAGTATATATACCACCCCGATTTCTTATGAATTTTAAGCTAAAATCAGAAGGGGGAGGTCCTGTTATCCTAATCTTCTCCCAATAGGCAATGTCATCAATTTCAAAATGCCACATGATGTCATCTATTTTCTTAGACAGAGTATTAATGGTGTGGGTAAAACTCTTCTTCCAAGCCATTAACTCGTCAATTTGCCTTTTAATTTCTAAAATAAATTTTTCATCTATTTTACTCATGTTAAATCAACTCCAATAATTTTTGATGCCAGTCAGCATATAGCTCTTTGCATTTACAACTTACTTAAAAAGCGTTACAACTATTACTCCCATAACAATGATTATACATCCTAATATTGTTCGCCAACTCAATATTTCACGTCCCCGAAGAAAAAGCCAGCTAAGTATGAGGCTAAATAGGGGATAAGAGAAAACTATTGTAGTTGCAATAGACACATTACCCGTTTGTAAAGCATACATCATGGCAATCCAGCCTAAACTCGAAGAAACACCTGCCATAAAATAGTATCCAAAACTTTTTGCAGTAACTCTTAGCATTCCAATTTTCCCTGAAGCTATAAGATATAGGAGAAAACTTATTGTACCAGCAGCTGCACCCACCTGAGCACCAAGAAGGGGTTCAGATTGCACGTTTAGACCAATTTTCCTAATAACATTTGCAAACGCATAAAATAATGCGGAGAGAAATGGAACTATGAGAAATCGTTTTTTAAAGGATTTGCCTTCTAAACCATTGAGAAGGAATATTCCAGCTGCAACTAATATAGCCCCTAAAAATGTTGAGAATAAAGCTTGTTCTCCTAGGAAGAGAATGGCTAGAAAAGATGTTATTAGAGGATTTATTCCAACCACGGAGCTAGTTATGGCAACACCAATATTTTCAATTGACATAAAGTTTAGAAGTCTACCTAACCCAAGAGCAAAAGCGCCACTAATTGCAAAAAGAGTAATTGCAAACCAATCTATTTCAGGGATGTCAGCTAAAAGAAAAACGGTAAGGATTGCTACTTGCATTAAAGTACTGATTAGACTAGCGCTTAGGGGATTGGATTTTTCCATTCCCTTTGAAATCAATATGCTAGAAACAGCGTTAGAGACAGATGTAATTAGAGAGAGAAAATTTCAATAAACAATATAACTACCTCTTATCAGCTTTTATAATTTAATTTGCATTTAATAGTTATGGTCTTATAACTTACAAGTATAATTGGCTTCATCTAAGCTTCAATACTTTCTAAAAGGTCTTTTACTTCTCCTCTTTTGACAATTATTCCATTATCTATCAAAACATATCTGGAAGCTATCTTGGTTAGAGTTAATAAATCATGAGCAGCTATTATGAGGCATTTATTACTAAATTTTTCTTTAAGATAATCCAATAGATTTTTTCTCATTTTTAGGTCTAAGTTGGCTGTAGGTTCATCTAATAATAGTATTTCTGGTTCTAGGACTAATGCTCTAGCTAGGGATATTAATTGTTTCTCACCAGCCGAAAAACCTTTCGTTTTATAGGCTAGTTTTTCTATTCCAAGTTTTTCCATCATCTTCAAACTTTTTTCACATGCCTCTTTTTTAGAGTATCCATGAAGCGTTAATGCAAAGGCTATGTTGTCTAGAGCGGTTCTTTTTAGTATTATTGGCTTTTCATGGACATAGACTATTTTCCTACGTAATTGTAATCTTGTTTGCTTATTTGCCTTCCAGAAGTTTGTATTATTAATTAGAACTTCACCTTTTGTTGGCTTGTATAGGCATGCCATTAGTTTTAGAAGTGTAGTTTTGCCTGAACCATTTGGGCCAATTATTCCAATAATTTCATTCGACCTTACATTCAGTGAAATACCTTTAATTACATATTCTTTGCCATTATAGCTAAACCATAAATTTCTTATGTTAATCAAGGTAGACCCACCTTAATAGTCTAAGGATTAATGCAAGTGCAATTGATATGAATAATAAGATTAAACCTAAAGTTATGGCTAATTCAAATTCACCTTTACTTATTTCTAGTGCTATTGAGGTTGTTAATACTCTAGTGTATCCTTTTATGTTACCTCCAATCATAAGAGCAACTCCCAATTCACCTATAGCTCTAGAAAAGCAAATTATTAGACTGGACAGTATTCCTGAAGTTGATTCCACTGCAACTAGCTTGAATACATCTTTTTCTGTTCCTCCCAAAGCTAGAGTTAATTCCCAGCAATTCTCATAAACTGTTTGTAACGTATTTCTAAGCACAGATATAGCTAGAGGGGTTATGAGAATTGATTGACCTAAAATTATTGCTTGGGGAGAATATAATAGTTTTAAGAAGCCTAAAGGTCCTTGATTACTTAGCATTAAGTATAATACTAAGCCAATGAGAACTGTAGGAAAACCTACCAGTGAGTTTATGATTGATGAAATAGTTTCACTTAATTTAGACTTAGAGGATGTCAAGATTATAGATATGGGAATTGACCAGAGCATTGATAAAAGTGTTGCTGAGAAGGATATGATAAGAGATCTGAGAGAAATTTCTAGTACTTCTTGAAGCAAGCTTCATCCCTCTGAAAGATTTTTCCATACTGTTTTTAGTTCCTCTTCTCTACCCCTAGATGAATAGAATAGGGGTTTGCCGAATTTTCCCTCTCCAAAGGTCGATATTATTTCTTGTCCATCATCTGAAGTTAGGAAATCACCAAATTTATCGGCTATTTCATAAGCTACGTGAGGATATTTCTCTTTACTAACTATATAGAAGCTGTAAATGTTTATTAATTCATCAGATTCTGGAACAAGGATCTCTAAATTGGGAAGTTTACCAGCTTTCTTTAATTTCATGTAAGTTGAAATATCTGTCAGACAATACGCTTTCTTCTCATTAGCCACCAGTAAAGTTTGAGACATTCCTGCTCCAGTTTCAAAATACCAGTTTTTCCCTTGAGGTTTTAAGTTAACTTTACTCCATAAGCTAAGTTCTTTTATATGTGTTCCAGAATTGTCTCCTCGACTAACAAATAAGGCTTCTTCATTTTCTCCACTTTCAAATATTTTTTCAAAGGCTTCCAATGCAGTTAAATTATTTATTTTGGCAGGATCTTCCTTAGGTCCAACTATTATGAAGTAGTTATATGCTATAATCCTCCAGTTAATTAGTATACCTTCATTTACATAGTTAATTTCAAGTGATGGTGCATGAACAGCCACTGCATCAACATCGCCATTAGTTGCCAGCTTTAATGCTTGTCCACTTCCAACAGCTATAAATTGAACATCAACATATAGGTTTTTTTGTTCGAATTTTTCAGCTAATATATCAAGTAAACCTGTTTCATAGAGACTGGTTGTGGTTGCTATTCTTAATATCTGCTTTCTAGGTGATTGAAAATATAAGTATGCTCCAACAATAATTGTGATTACTGTTGCAATCGTTATTAGGGCTAAGTATAGCTTCCTAATCAAGATTCGATCACCGTTATCAGATAATGGATAACGAATATATTTAAAATTATGTCCTTGCCGCATAGTAAAATAAAATTAAATAAAATGAAGAGAAATGTAGGATACTATTATCGTCATAGCTTTAAGACGCGTTTTATATTTTCACTCAGTATAAGTCTCTTAATTTCCTCGTCTAACCCTGTTAGTTCAATTGTTTTGAGTTCTAATTCTGGATATCCAAAGGGTACTTCTGTAGTGAAGACCACTCTTTTTGGATCAAAGAGTACGGGTAGTCCCTTTAGAAATCTGTCGATTCCTTGATGAGCCCCTCTCAGAGGATGGGTTCCAAATATAAGGTTCTTCAATTTTTCAGCCATTGGTGACTTTGAGGCTAAACTAACACCCAGTGGAGTATGTTTTGTTATTACAGTTACGTTTGGAAAAGTTGATGCTAAGAATACTACTGCTTCAGGTGGGCAGAATTGTGAATTTGCTGTGCGAACATATACTGGAACATCTAATTTTTCCGCTAACTCTATGAATGGCTTTACTAATGGGGAGATGGCACTATAAGCATCATTTTGTGGGTCTAATTTAATTCCTTTGAAACCCCAATCCTTAATTGCAATTTTCACTCTCTCCAATTCCTTTTCTTTAAACCATGGATTAGCCCTATATATTCCAATTAATCTGTCAGGATATTTTTTGACTGCTTCATAGACCTTTTTATTTGCAGCTTGATAATCTGGTCCAGGAGGAGGAGCAGTTACAACTGCCATGCTGATTCCATTTTTATCCATTCTTTTAATTAGATCTTCAGCTTCGAATTTCCGCCTCCAATATATACTTTCCCCGACATATGCGTGAGCATCAATAATCATTATTTAATCACCTCTTCTTCTTAACTTCATCTAAAATTCTCTTAATGTTTCTTCCTAGAATTAACTCCTTATCCCTCTTTGAAATGTCTGCTAACTGTACTTTCATGGTGTCCAGCTCTATGGATCCCTGCGGATAATCTGAGGCATATAATACTTTTTCTGCTCCAGCTATTTCCACTGCTTTCTCAATGACATGCACACCTTGACAGAAGGATGTGTCGACGAATACATTGTCAAACCACTTTGCTACTAAAATTGCATCCATATAGTAGATTTTCCCTAGATGTCCAATTATTATTGGAATTTCTGGGAAATGATCTGCTACATCTCCGATTAGAGTTGGATGTGAAAAATCTGGTTCCCCAGTATGAAATAAGACTATTCCCCCCAATTCTTTAACTTTCTCCATTATTGGGAATACAAGTTCTTTACTATTGGCTGGAAATGCTTCATTTCTTGGATGGAATTTTATTCCCCAAAAACCTTTCTTAAGCCATTTTTCTGCTCTTTCCACAGCTTTCTTTCTAAAATGGGGGTTTATTCGTGCTAATCCGTAAAAGCGGTCTGGATATTTCTGCATTACTTCTAAAATAAATGCATTCGCTTCATCATATGTTCTATCATAAGATATAGATGCATAGGGTGGCGTTGTAACCATAGCGTCCATACCGATTTCATCCATCATTTTTATACGTTCTTCAGGTGTGTTTGGCGGAAGACCTTTACCTTTCTTTCCAAAGTGTGTATGGGCGTCAATATAGACCATTAAGATCACCCTTCCAATTTATTATAAACTATTTATCTTACTAGGCTAATAAGCATCATGGCATTTAATTCTAATTAGTCAATTGTCTAATTTTGACGAAATTAAGCTTTTATACTTTCAAAGCTAGTTGATATTGGTGTTTCTAATGAAGTTATTTACTGTGGGTCCTGTTGCTTGCTATCCAGAAGTTCTTGAGGAAATGAAGCATCAAATGTTTAGTCATAGAAGTGAAGAGTATAAGAAGTTACATAGAGAAACTGTAGAGCTTTTACAGAAATTCTTAGAAACTGAAAATGAAGTCTTTCTATTTCCCAGCTCTGGTACAGGTGTTATGGAAGCATCAGTTAGAAATTGTGTACATAGAAAAATGCTATGTTGTGTTAATGGAAGCTTTGGTGAACGATTTGTTCAGGTAGCAATTGCTAATGGAAAGGAAGTTGAAGTACTTAGAACTCCACTGGGAGAACCAACCATGCCTGACATTTTAGATGAAATGCTTTCAAAGCACCCTGATGTAGAGGCAGTAGCCATAACGCATAATGAAACAAGTGTTGGCTTAATAAATCCATTAGAAAAGCTTGCTGAAGTTGTTAAGAGTCATGGGAAACTATTATTTGTAGATGCAGTGAGCTCAATGGGTGGAGTTGAAATCAAAGTTGATAAGTGGGGGATAGATGTATGCTTTTCAAGCTCACAAAAATGCTTTGGTGTTCCTCCAGGACTTGCAGTGGGTAGTGTAAGTAAGGAAGCCCTAAAGAAATCTGAAACTGTTAAAAATAAAGGATGGTATTTTGACTTTAAATTATATGAAAAATATCAGAAAAATGCTGGTACTCCAACCACTCCACCAATACCTCAAATATTCGGTTTAAATAAAATTTTAAAGTTAATTGAAGAGTGGGGTGGAAAGCACAAGTATTTTGAGTTGTATCGTGAAAGAAATAGGCGAATTAGAATGGGTGTCGAAAGACTTGGCTTAACCTTATTCCCCAAGAAGGGCTATGAAAGTCCAACGGTGTCCTGTATAAATGCCCCGGAAGGTGTTAGTGGAATCGAAATCTATGAGAGAATGAGAAAGAAGGGATTTGAACTAGCAAAAGGATATGGAGAAGTGAAGGAAAAAACCTTTAGAATAGGTAATATGGGTTACATCGAATTCAAGGATATTGACTTAATGCTAGAGGCACTTAAGGGAGTACTGGAAGAGATAAGCAAATGATTTCATGGTGGTATCCATGAAAGATGGACTATATGGGAATCCTTAGTGTTGTTTTCAAACCAGAAATAATATTCTTTCTGCGAATTACCCCATTGCTGAACTATTACACGGACATATGGTGCTTCAATAGACTTACGGACAGCAGAGATACTCCCAGCAAATGTAATTGTGTTTCCACTTGAAAAACTGAAGCCAATGGATACTGATGTCCACTCCCAATATCCTTCATCTCCAGTTTCAAATTCAATATCAGTGTCATAAAATTCCTCACTTAGAACAATATATCCAGCTGGAGGCTTTTCCCCGCATTGATCACAGTCTATTTTTTCTCCCCTCCTTAAATTTATAAGGTCAATTGGTGTCATAACGTAATATTCGTAATCATAATGTTCTCCGTTGACTCCTACAAAATTTGAATCATACCATCTTTCACACTTATAACTTACATTTGCCAAAACTTCAACTGCACCCAAGTTAACCTGCTCAACACAATCTCTTCTACTTGATTCAGCTGGAGCTTTTCCAGACTGATACCAACCACTATCAGTTTTCTCAAGTAATGCATAGCAGGGTCCACCTAGATCACTCCATTTATATGTTATATCTCTACTGTGATGAGTGAAGTACATCTTAGTGTTCTTTTCAATCCACCATTGGACCTTTATTCCACTTATTGAATGACACTCTCCACATTTGAGGGATACCAGTTGAACCTGTTGGGAGACCTCGTATGTGTCTTGAGGGCAGTTATTAATGCTCATCACTCCATTACATGATGAATTTGCTAATGCAACCTTCCTTCTCATATGGAGTGGAACTTTGACCTCGACGTTTTTTATTGGTAGGTCTGGTTCGATTACTATATACATCCCACCTGAGTATTTTTCAGTTGCCACGTGGACATATAATTCAATGTGTCTGTATTTTGTCTTACCTTTTAGTGTTACTCCAATCGGTATTCTATTAACCTTTATATTATACGTACCTGGTTTAACGAATTTTTCATAAATAATTCTATCGGATAATTCATATTTGTGTTCTTGACCTGTAAAGTTATGTATCGCAATAAACCAGACGGTATCCTGAATTGGAGTATTGTTAACGATTGGTTTAACAGTTAATTTTATGAAGCCGGTTAATTTGCCATTGAGCATGTCTATTAATATTTGTTGAGCGAGTATCGAGTCCTCTAAAGGTGCACCTATCATTATTGACGGTGCTAAGAATAGCGTAAAAGTTAAAAAGATTGTAATTATGATTCCTATAAAGATTTTATTTTTCTTCACATTTATCCCCTATATATATAAAAAAATAAGTATTTAAACTTATCTTCCCTTGAATTTTGGTTCTCTTTTTTCGAAGAATGCTTGAATACCTTCATTTTTATCTTCAGTTGTGAAGCAGCTGCTGAATGCTTCAACTTCAAGGAGAATTCCTGCATCTAAACTTACTTCGAAGCTTTTATTGACTAGTTGTTTTACTGCTGACACTGCTAATGGAGCATTTTTTGCAATTTTTAGTGCGATTTCCTCTGCTACCTTATCTAACTCCTCTAGAGATGTAACTTTATTTATTATTCCTAGCTTTAATGCTTCTTCAGCAGTAATTACATTTCCTGTTAATAGTAGTTCTTTAGCTTTCTTTTCTCCAATTATTTTTGGTAATCGCTGTGTGGCTCCCCAACCAGGTATTATACCCAGGGTTACTTCTGGATTTCCAAATCTGGCATTTTCAGAAGCTATGATAATGTCGCATGCTAATGCTAGTTCGCATCCTCCTCCAAGCGCATATCCGTTTACGGCTGCGATGAAGGGTTTAGGTGATGAAGCTATTGCATTCATTACCTTGTGTCCAAGTAGAGCTGCCTCCTTAGATTCATGTAAACCATATTTAGCGAATTCTTTGAGATTTGCTCCTGCGCTAAATGCTCTTTCTCCTGAACCTCTAATTATTGCGACTCGTATTAGGTTGTTTTTGCTTATATGATCGACTATTACGAAAAGCTCTTTTAATGCTTCAGAATCCAGCACATTTAGTGGAGGATTATTAATGATGATTTTAGCAATTCCTTTCTCAACATCTTCCTCATAAATTATTTTTTTAAACTCCATATTTTCACTTCCCATAGTCATAGAATCCTTTTCCTGTTTTTCTTCCAAGTAATCCTGCTCTAACCATTTTTCTCAGTAGTGGGCATGGTCTATACTTGGGGTCTCCCAGCTCTTTATATAAGGTTTCCATGATTGCTAATACTACGTCTAACCCGATGAAGTCAGCTAGCTCTAGTGGTCCCATGGGGTGATTTAATCCTAATTTACATGCAGTGTCAATGTCCTTTGGAGTTGCAACTCCTTCCATTACGAGATATATTGCCTCATTGATGAAGGGTATCAATAGCCGATTGACGATAAATCCTGGTGCCTCCTTAACTTCAACTGGGGTTTTATTAAGTTTCTTAGCTAATTCGAAGGTTATTTTGAAAGTTTCATCTGATGTTCGCGCTCCCTTTACAATTTCAACTAGTTTCATTAAGGGTGCTGGATTAAAGAAGTGCATTCCTATTACTTTTTCAGGTCTATTTGTTGCCATAGCAATTTCAGTTATACTAAGTGATGAAGTATTTGATGCTAAAATTGCATGGAAAGGAGCATAGGTATCCAAGTCTTTAAAAACACTTTTCTTCACATCCATACTTTCAAAAACAGCTTCCACTATGAAATCTGCATTTTTAACTGCTTCTTTTATATCAGTTGTCGTTTTAATTCTATCTAAAATTTCTTTGGCATCAGCTTCAGAGATTTTACCTTTTTCAACTGCTCTATAAATATACTTTTTAATTGTTGTTATTGCATTATCCAAAATTTCCTGTTTTATGTCGCAAATATATACTTGATAACCTGATTGAGCGAAAACCTGTGCTATTCCTCTTCCCATAACACCAGCACCAATAATTGCAACTTCCCTTATATCTTCAACCTTCATATTTTCACCAAGAGAAATTTGATAGATGACTGCTTTAAACTTTATGAAAAATGGAATATACAAAGTAATAAATTTCTACTAGGTTTATAGATTTCTATTATGTTTTTGTGAAATTTTATTCGTCATTTATCGATTAAAATAGCTTTATTTAGCAATATTTAACTAATTAGTTTAAGGAATCCTTTAACTAATTTTTAATCAAACACATAAATATGGAGATTTGATTTCGCTTTCCAATTATTAGTTGATATTAAGTTTGACTATGAGACTTCTTATTCACGATTATTATTTACTGTTTCTCATAATCTTCGTTATTTAACGATTTAAATAGATATTTTAATTATTTTGTGCTCCAGAGTACATTTCGAAGTATTCCTTTTTCTTTAAAGTTTCTGGTGTCATGTATAGTAGTGGTAGTCTTATGAAGAGATCAATTATGAGAGCTGCAATGAATGGCGTTTGTGGTCCAAGATAAGTCCACATGTAACCGCCTACGATTGAACTTGGAATTCTAGCTAATCCTGATAAAAAGCCTTTAATTCCTGACCATCTGCCCCGCTCTTCTTCAGGTACAAGTTCCATTGCAATTGTTTGCCATAAAGCCATGCTTGAGAAGAATATTCCTCTGAAGGCCCATGCAATTATTAGGAAATATGGATTTGGAGCGAATATGAATAATAGTAGGGAGAGATGAAATGCCGGTCTAATCATAACGAGTGTTTTTATTCTTCCAATTTTATCTCCTAATCTTCCTATTGGTATGGAGGAGGCGAATGAAAATGCGTTTAGTATAGTCCCCATTATGCCTAGTATCCAAGGTGATGCTCCTTTATATTCAACTGCATAGATCATAATGTAGGGTGTTGTTGTCCCCCATACGTATCCACCTAATGCTTCGACGATTACCCATCGTTGAAGCCATCGTCTATTTCGTAGAATATTGAACATACTCTTGAAATCCTCTTTTAAATTGAATTTTTTACCACTTCCTTTAATGTCTTTGAGGAATATGAGTGTGATTGGAGCTAGTAATGCTAATCCAAAGAATTGAATGATGAATAATGGTCTAATACCATTAGTAGTTATTCCACCAAATTGTTCAACTATAAAGGCAGCTATTATTGGTGCTATTAATGATGCTATTATAGAAACAGTGTTAATCACTCCAAATCCAGTTGCTCTAGTTGTTCTTCTAAGCGAATTGGCAATATAAACTACTTCCACTATACCTCCAATATTCAATGTAAGTGTCGAGAAGATCACAGCTAAAGTTAATAATTGCCAATCCCATGCAAAAAGATAAAACAATGGTGCAACAACTTCGATTGCCATAGCGATCATTAAGGCTTTTTTAAGGCTTTTAACATCAGCTATGAATCCAAGGAATGGTGAAATTATGGTTGATGCAATGTCTCCTAGACTTCTCAGATAACCAATACCTATTTCCTTTACTCCGAGAGTTTTCATGTAGAGTGAAGTATACTGCATAGGTATGTTGTTAAATAATGAAGTGTATCCTCTTCTAAATAATAGTACTATGAAGTTTTTACTCTGTTTGCTGAAGAATTTTCTTACACCTTCTAACATGTATATTTGCACCTTATACAGCCTTGTAGTTATGGATTAAACCAAATAGTAAGGACGTTAATTTAAAACTTTTGATTCATCTGACTCTTGTTCCTGGAGGAACTTCTCCATCTACAGTTAACCAATAGGGTTTACCCTTATAATCAGCTGCTAGAAGCATACCCTCCGATTTAATTCCAGCAATAATTTTTGGTTCAAGATTGACTATAGCTACAAATAATTTATTTTCAAAATATTCTGGAGGGTAAATGTTTCCTCCACCGACAATCATGATTCTTGGCTTTTCTTCACCCACATCAACTATAGCTTTCAATATCTTACTTCTACCAGGTATTCGTTCACATTTCAAAACTTTTCCAATTCTAATATCCATCTTCATGAACTCGCTAAAACTAACATACTTCATCGCTGCCACCTCACTCCTAGATTAATTTTCTTACCTAACTTAAATGTTATTATTTTAATTGTAAGCTTATTTGCCAAACGTTAACTTTTTATACTTGCCTTATAACTACTCTAAATATTATGGCTAGTGATGAAAACTTCGTTATGCAAATCATAAATCGGTTAGCTAAATTGAAGATTAGTAGTATTGTACTTAAGAAACTTGAACAATTAGCTGTAAAATTAAAAATTGATGAAAAGGAGATCCTTAAATTATATGTGGAATTGAAAAATAATGCAAATAAATTGAAGTTTTCAAAAATACCTTTCTCAAAGAGAATTTTACTGTTACCCCAATGTCTACGGCCTAGAGATTGCCCTGCGAAACTAAATGAATTTGGGTACGAGTGTAATCTTAGCTGTATAAAATGTGAAATAAGTAGAGTAATACGCTATGCTAAAAAATTGGGGTATCAGGAAGTCTTTATTATTCCTGGAGGAAGTGTAGTTGAAAAAATATTTAAGAAATTTAAACCTAAAGCATGCATTGGCGTAGCATGCTTAAAAGAATTAATTCTTGGAAGTTTCATCACAGAGAAATTCAATATAATAGGTCAGGGGATACCTTTATTGAGAGATGGATGTGTTAATACCATAGTGAATTGGAAGGACTTGTATAGTTGTTTAAATTTACGTTAATTAACTGGAGTAATATCATGTTTATTTAAAGATAACATGTCTATTAATTTTCTTGGTGTAATTATATGCGTCCCCATGATTTCTTCTTTTTTAAGTTCAGTTAATGTGAAAACTGCTGTTTCTCTAGCACCTATTTTCTCTCCTCTTTCTTTTATGTTTATAATGTCGATTTTTCTTGGTGGACTGGATTTAACTTCAACTGCCATAATTGCTTTTTTCTTTTTGTCTAAAAGTACTATGTCTATATCTCCTTCTTCCTTGGGGAGAATTGTGTAGGCTCTAAGTAGATTTTTGATTTCAGCTAATGCTTCACCAATGAAGAATTGTAATTCTATGCCATATGCTGATTTAACTGCTTCTACTAGATTTGTGGGTATTCTTGAGGTATACTCAGTTATTCCTGTTTTCTCTCCAATTTTTATAGCTATATTCATTATGTGTGATCTTAATTTCAAGTAGACTCGGGTTCGACTCTTGTAGAGTGGTATTTTCTCTATTAGACCCATTTTACTTAGTCTATCAATATATGCTGATGCATATTCTAGGCGTGGCTGGTCAATTATTCCTTTTTGATAGAGATCTCTTGCAACTTCTTCTAATTTCCAACTTCCAGTTGCTATTGAGTATAGTATTGCTTCATATGTTTTTGTTAAAAGTCTTTCTTCGTCGCGGAATATTTCTCCAATTAAGCTGATTGATGTGTCGATTATTAGTGGTAGTAGTCTTATTATTTCACTTTGTATAGGTTTCTCTAAGTTGATGTGAGGTATTATCCATGGATCTCTAATTATCACACTCCATTCAATAGCTTCTCTTGCATTTAACCCTAAGGCTATAAGCGAGTTTATAGCATCGCTAGGCTTAATTAAATCTATTTTTATTGGCAATAATAGTCCGAGTAAGGGGCTTCTTTTTGAGAAGACTTTGTTGACTATACTTAGACTGCTTCCTGCTAGGATTAATTTGCCCCTTGGATGATAGCTGGATAGAATATCCCAGAAATATTCTGGAAGTCGTTGAAATTCATCTATTACAATCGTCTTATCGTTCTTTAGAGAGTTTTCTACTATTGATGGCACTTTTCTTAAACTAATAACTTTAATTTCACCGTTTTTTCTGTTAATTATAACGTTCAATCCTCTCGAAATAGTAATGTAAATGTCCCAAGAAATGAAATTTCTAAGCATAAATGTTTTTCCAGTTTTTCTTCTGCCATAAACTAGGATCCATCCAGGATGTTGTTCAATGCTTTTTGCTTCACTTCTTCTTATAATTATATTCTTTATACTCATGGGTATATACCCGTGAGTATATACTCACCAGTATATTTATTTTTTTGCATTAAACCTTTACACAGCTACGCTTTGCTTCTTTAATTATCACTCTTTTTTCTGAAAGTTTTTATCCTCCA
>Ga0190363_1000536_pt1 | contig 22480 bp, 21 predicted proteins | sample 48721867_MG_FD_161272 | JGI IMG/M metagenome (GOLD analysis project Ga0190363, IMG submission 161272) | Hydrothermal vent microbial mat bacterial communities from Southern Trench, Guaymas Basin, Mexico - 4872-18-6-7_MG | ecosystem: Environmental > Aquatic > Marine > Hydrothermal vents >... | reverse complement strand
GGTTGCATCGATTCTTGAAGATAGTTTCGGCTTTAGTGTTGAGATGCATCATCATGAGGTGGCGACTGCTGGACAGTTAGAGATAGACTTTCGCTTTGGAGGGCTAGTTGAGACTGCTGATAGAACGATCTATTACAAGTTTGTAGCTAAGAATGTGGCTAAGAAGTATGGGCTGATCGCTACTTTCATGCCTAAGCCAGTCTTTCTCGATAATGCCAGCGGAATGCATGTTCATGCATCTCTATGGAGAGACGACAAAAATATCATGTATGATGAAGATGATGAGTATGCTGAACTCAGCCAAACCGGGAGATACTTCATTGGTGGACTACTGGAGCATGCTAAGGCTTTAACAGCGATATGCTGCCCCACCGTTAACTCCTATAAAAGGCTTGTTCCCGGATTTGAGGCTCCTATCTATATAATGTGGTCTCGACGTAACAGGTCGGCATTGGTACGTGTTCCAGTATACTTTAAAGGGCCACAATACGCTTCTCATAAGAGAGTTGAATTCAGATCCGCAGATCCCTCATGCAATCCTTACCTCGCATTTTCCTGCATCCTAATGGCTGGACTTGACGGCATTAAGAAGAAGATTGATCCTGGAGACCCAGTTGATGAGGATGTCTACAAGTTAACTCCCGAGAGGAGGAGAGCTCTCGGAATAGGGGATCTTCCCACAACCTTAAAGGATGCCTTAGAGGAGATGAAGAGCGACGAGGTGATCTATCAAACTCTTGGAAGCCATATCTTCGATGCCTTCATCGAGTATAAGACGAATGACTGGAACCAGTACTGCCTCTATGTAACGCCCTGGGAAATTATGAAGTATTTAGACTATTAAATATGGTAAAGAGTATGAGTTAAGGGTGGTGAAAATGGTAAGAGCCTACATATTTGTGAAAACGAAACCTGCAACTTCCCTACAAGTGGTGGAGAGAATCAAAAAGAAGGTAAAAGAAGTTGTTCAGGCAGATGCCATCTACGGCAGATATGACGCGATCGTTATAATAGAAACCCAAAGCCTAGAGAGCATAAATGAGATTCTATATAAGGTCATCGAGAAGGACCCCAACATAATACATACAGAAACATCTCTAGCATTAACCAGTTAATTGTAAAAGAGTGAAAGCAGAATGGTCTCCTCAAAGGATTTACGACGTAAAGCCCTAAGGGCTTTCGTGATGGTCACGGTTAAGCCTGGAACTTCTGAGGAGATTGTTAGATCTAGGAGAATAAAAGGAGTGAAGATGGCTAATTCCGTGCTCGGCAGATTCGACGCTGTTGTAGTAATCGAAGCTGAAAGTTTAGAAGAGCTAAGAAAGATAATCTACGAGATGATTGAGCGTCATCCAAACGTGTTACATACTGAGACTTTGATCTCAATCTTTCATCCCCCATAATTTTTAGGCGGTTAAGGATGAGGAGGTGAGGCTTGAATTGGACTTTAAAGAGCTCTGCTTTAACAATTTAACTTTAAAGACGGAGCCGCTGATCGATGATACTACTTTGAGAGATGGAGTTCAAATGCCCGGCCTAGCAGTATCTCCAGAGGATGCAGCTGAGATAGCGCGTCTCCTCGACGAGTTAGGTGTTGAAAGAATCGAGCTTCATCATTTTCAGGAGTCTGACAAGAAGGCTGCAAGGCTGATTCGGGATATGAGTCTGAATGCTAGGATAGCTGGTTGGTGTAGAGCCGTTAAGGAAGATATTGACGACGCTATAGACTGCGGATTCGAAGAAGTCGGGATCAGCCATCCGGTTTCGCACATACATTTTAGGGCTAAGTGGCCGGACAAGACTGATGAGGAGCTTCTCGGAAGGGTTGTCGAAGCCGTAGAATACGCTGCTAAGGATCACGACTTAAGAGTCTTTGTTCACGGTGAGGACAGTACAAGAGCTGATTGGAATTTTGAGAGGAGATTCATAAATGCTGTCGCTGAAGCTGGAGCTGAATGCTATAGAATCTGCGATACTGTGGGTATAGGCTTGTCAGATCCACAAGCCCCGCTTCCTAATGGGATACCCGCAAAGGTCAAGGCCATAAAAGCCGAAACAAAGATTGAAAGCATCGAGATTCACGCTCATGACGATTTCGGAAACGCCGTCGAGAATACTATGGCTGCCATACGAGCAGCTTCAGGTGTTTGGGATAAAATCTATGCAAGTACAACGTTTCTGGGGATTGGAGAGCGGGCTGGAAACGCTGAGACAGAGAAGGTGATCATGAATCTTTACATGCATTATAACGTCAAAAAGTATGAGGGGAAAACGCGTCTGCTTAAGAGATTGGCTGACTTTATTGGACGTGCAACTGGCTACGTTATTCCACCAAACAAGGCTATTGTAGGGGACTATGCTTTCGCTCATGAGTCCGGTATCCATACACATGGCGTCCTAAGCAATCCCTTTACATATGAGCCGTATCCGCCTGATCTTGTCGGAAGTAAACGTCGATTAACGATTGGGAAACACTCGGGAAGAGCCATTGTGAAATATAAGATTCAAGAGATAACTGGAAAAACGCCTAGTGAGGAGCAAGTATTGGCTGTAATATCCAAGATTAAAGAGATATACAACAATGGAAGAAAAGCCTCTCTGCGAGAAGAAGAGTTTAAGAAGATACTTGCTGAGTTTGGATTGATATAGCCTTTCAGAGGCTTTTTTTAGTTTTTTATCTCTTAGATGTGAGGATTCCCAATTTTTTGTTTTCCCACAATCGCATAAATCATGAGATTTCAGCACGCTTCATACTCAGCATCTCTTTGAAGACTCCTCTCAGAATCTCCTGATAATCCGCCTTTCCCTCCTCTACATTTTTCATTTGAGCCTCCAATCTTCTCGTAAACTCCTCTGACACGTAACTTCTATAGTTTGAGGAGAGGAAACTATAGACCTTGTATCCGAGAATTGAATTGATAACCCAAGATTTTTTAGAGAACGCGTATTTCCGCTCAAATAGGGTTTGTATTATCTTAGCATAGGTGCTCGGCCTCCCTATACCTCTCTCTTTCATCATGGAGACTATTTCTCCCTGTGTTAGGGGGAAAGAGGCTGGCACCCGCCTCGCTTTTACGGATACTACTCTATACTTTCCCGCAGATAATCTTTCTCTCACCTTTAATGGGACAAGACGGGTGAAGCCTTCCTCTTTCACCTCAACTATCCTTTCATGTTTAACCTCATCCTCGCCAATTCTAACCGTTATTATCTGCTTAACCACCTTTGCTGGAATCATCTGACTTGCTATGAATCTCCTGAATATGAGGTCGTAAAGTTTAATGTGATCCGCTGTTAATTTCTTAGGAAATCTCCAAACGCCTTCTTGGATGAGCTCTATCAGCCTTCTCATATCAACGCTTCGGGTAGGCCTAATACATTCATGTGCCCCTTCCCCCCTCCAGCTTCTCCCTTCAAATTTACCCTTGAAATTCTCCTCTATGTACTCCTTCGCTATTGTTATGCCCGTAGGTGAAACCGTGGTTGCATCGGTACGATGATATGTGCACAATCCCATCTCGAATAGATCCTGAGCTAACCTCATCGTTTTCTCCGCTGAAAATTTAAGTCTTCGAGAAGCTTCTCTGAGCATAATGTCTGTCGTATAAGGAGGCTGAGGATACAGCTTCCCCATCCTTTCTTTTACTTCAACATAAGCCTCCCCTAAATCTCTGCTCACAGACTTTTCAAGCTCCACCCATAAGCCATTCTCTAATTTGATTAGAGAGATCAGCTTCTTCTTTCTCGCTTCTCTACATCTTTCTATTATCCATCCAAGAACTGGGGTTTGAACCCTTCCCGCAGATAATCTTTTGTTTCCGAACCGCTCCTGCACAATTCTGCTCAGTTCGAACCCTATCCATCTATCCTCAATTCTTCTAACCAATTGTGCATCTACGAGATTCTCGTCGATTCTTCTTTTCTTCTTTAGAGCCTCCCTTATAGCTCTCCTCGTTATCTCGTGAAATTCTATCCTGTAGATCTTCTTGTTAAATGGAGCTATCGCGCAGAAGATGTCATAGCCTATCTTCTCTCCCTCAGCATCTGCATCCGTAGCTATGAAAACCTCATTCATCTCAGACGCTATCTCTCTCAGCGCATCTACAATGGATTTCTTAGATAAGATATCCTCACTCTTACAATTGGGGCATCTTGAAAACTCCGTAAACTGCTCTCTGCATTTCTTGCATCTCTTCACAAAGTCGTAGACTGGTATGAAATTCTCTCCAATCTTTAAAACGCCGTAATAGCCAGGTGTGTTTGCTAAATCGAAGACATGACCCATCGTCGCAACAACGTCAAGAAGGTAATTCTCCGTAAAGGTTTCAAACACAACGAGGTTTCCAATCTCTCTACGTGAGGGCCTTCCAAAAAATCTTGCTATAGTTCTTGCCTTTGTCGGAGATTCAACTATCATTAAACCTGCCTTAATGAGATTCCTCATTCTTCCAGTTATCTTCCCTTCCTTTATCTCCCTCATCAAGATTCTGTCTTCATCAACCCTCTCAAACCATTCCTCAGCCTTCTCCTCATCATACTCTTCAAAGATCATCTCCTCGATGAAGAATCTGCACTTTCTCTTCAGATCGTTGAAAGCTTTTTTCTCATCCACCAAGAGGATGCTAGCTCCCCTAGAGACGCCTCTCGGATAAAGTCTAGAGGCCCTTCCTGACGCTTGAATATAGGCAACTGGATCCGCTATGAAAAGCGCAAATTCTCCATCTTCCGGCTTGAGTAATATTCTCTCACTCTCTTCAATTCTTCTCAGAAAGTCTTCTGTTAGCGTCTTTTCCAGAAATGACTGTGCCTCTTTGACTATGTTGAGGATGTATCTTTCAAAATCTGTCTCTGCAACTTCCCTCTCAATCTTCTCAAGAATCTCCTTCTTTAAGGGCACCGCTCTCCTCAATCTTTGAATAATCTTCTCAGCATCTTTTCTCTCCTCTTCAGAAAAGAAGTCTTTTAGATTCTTTAGGATTATCAGGAGCTTAGAAGGGTTATACTCACTCTTTTTCAAGACGACTTTGAATTTTGGAACTCCAGAGAAGATCGTGTATCTTATTCTTTCAGGCAGATCGATTCCCCTTGCCAGGGGAGAAGCATAACTCGCCACGCCGATTAGGCATTCCAGATCTCCCTCTTCAAATTTTCTCAGCATTCCCGCTTCCATTTTTTCGTACACATAGCTTTTCACACCGTTATTCCGGAGAAACTCATGCATCTCCTTCGCGAATTCTCTTCCTAGATTCATAGGAACAAATATGAGACATCCGTCTCCAAACTTCCTTATGAGGCGAAGCGTCTCTTCTTTGAGTTTCTCCCCTTCAACAAATTTGTAGAAGTCCTTCATGTTCCTCAAAAATTCAGGTTTCCTTCCCAACTCAAACTTTAAGAGCTTCCTAAAGAGCCTAATTCTCTTGGTTCTTCGAGATCTCTGAGTGGCTCCTGAGACTATTAGGGTCCCATGCCTTGTTTCCTCCACATCTTCTCCGGCTAGGGCCTTATTAACAAGATCCTCGGGAAAGCCTAGAAGCATCAATATCTTATCTATATTCTTAGGTGATTTCAAGAATGAATCTACATCATCTACGAATATCAAATCGAAGGAGGGGAGAATTTCGAAGTTTCTGATCAAGAATCTGTTGGTTGTTATCAGAATATCATATTCTTTCTTCTCTATCTCTTCCATGCTTCTCTTTTTTTCTTTCCCTCTTAACCCTGAATGGTAGAAGGCTATGTTTACCTCCAAGCCAAGCCTCTTTACAGCCGTCTCCATGTGACTTCTAACATGCTCTACCAGCAGACTTGTCGGCAAAATTATATAGCATCTCTTTCCTTTCGAAGCTAGATATAAACAAGCGACGATTCCAAATGACGTTTTTCCGATTCCTGTAGGCGCTACAATTGCGAAGCTCTCCTCTTTTAACAGCCTTTTCATCCAAAACTCTTGTAGCGTCCACATCTTATTTCCGATTATTTTTTCGAAAAACTCTGAAAATTCCTCGCATTTCCTCCAAAAATCCCACAAAATTCCGTATTCCTTCATATTTCCTCTTTTCGTCAGTCTTTTCACGATTAAGTCTCGTCTCTTAATATCCTCCTCTAAACAATTATCACAGAGGCCGGAGGTTTTGAGACGACTGTCACTTATTGAGCCTTTGCAGTTAATGCATAGGGAATTGTAAAAAGCCTTCATAAATTTAGAGAAGATCTCTATACTGATTTATATGTTTTGTAGATGTAATGACGGGGAATCCCGCTTGTTTAACGGTACGAATTCGTATCGTCGCTTTAAAAATCTTCTAATTAAGATGAATTCTTGAGGCAAAGAAGTTTAAATCTTCTTTAAGGTGGCCTTTTTCAGTTGACCGGCATATTCATGGAGATCCTTAAGCATCTCTTCCATTCTATTATGTTTTCTTTCAATTATCTTTACGAAGCCGCTGCCCACTATTGCTGCATCCGCTCCATTTCGTATAATCTTTTTTACATGTTCAGGCTTGGAGATTCCAAAGCCTACAGCCAACGGGATCCTTCCAGACGTGACTTTAAGCGTTTTCTTAATAAGCCGTATCGTTAGGTCTTGAAGTCTCTCTCTAGCTCCAGTTACTCCAAATATCGAGACGAGATAAAGGAAGCCGGATGTATACTCTAATAATCTTCTTAGCCGTTCATCTGATGTGGATGGAGCCGCGAGGAATATAGTGTCAATATCATAGGCCTCTGCAGTCTTCTTATATTGATAAGCCTCTTCGATTGGGAGGTCTGGAATAATCATTCCATCGACTCCTGAAGTATATGCGTATTCGAAGAAAACTTTCAATCCCATCTTGAAGATGGGATTATAGTATGACAATAAAACGAGTGGAACATCACTCTCTTCTCTGATCTCCTCTACTATTTCAAATACTTTCTTTGGGGTTGTTCCCGCTTTTAACGCTCTTGTACTGGCAGCCTGAATAGTGGGGCCATCCGCTATTGGATCTGAGAAGGGAATTCCAAGCTCGATTATATCTGCTCCTCCCTTGATTAATGCCTCAACTATTTTTGGAGTATAAGCGGGGCCTGGGTCGCCTGCTGTAACATAGGCAATTAGGGCGCCTTCATTCTGAGATTTTAATCTTGAGAATGTCGAGGCTATTCTCCTCATATCTCTGCACCTAGATATTTAGCGACGACCTCTACGTCCTTATCTCCTCTACCAGATAGCGTAACGACTATTATCTTGTCTTTATCTAAGGTTTTAGCAAGTTTCATGGCGTATGCTAGGGCATGTGACGGCTCCAATGCGGGGATTATCCCCTCCTTTCTAGATAGTTCGACGAAGGCGTTTACGGCTTCATTATCCGTTACGGCGACGTATCGAGCCCTTCCAAAATGCTTCAAGAATGCATGTTCAGGGCCGACTCCTGGATAGTCGAGGCCTGCGGAGATGCTATGGGTAGTTAATATCTGTCCATTCCCGTCTTGGAGGATATAGGTCAACATGCCGTGGAAGACTCCTTCGGAGCCTCCGCATATCGAGGCAGCATGCTTTCCAGAATTTAGGCCTTCACCAGCCGCTTCAACACCGTACATTTTTACATTCTCATCGTCTAGGAACGGATAGAATGTGCCTATAGCGTTGCTTCCGCCGCCTACACATGCGACAAGAACGTCTGGGAATCTATCTTCCTTCTGCAGTATCTGCTTTCTGAGTTCGCATCCGATGACGCTTTGGAAGTCCCTAACGATCATCGGGTAGGGATGGGGCCCGACAACGGAGCCGATTAGATAGTAAGTATCTTTAACGTTTGTAACCCAGTCTCTTAAGGCTTCATTTATAGCGTCCTTCAAGGTCTTAGATCCAGAATCAACGCGGTGAACCTCGGCGCCGAGAAGTCTCATTCTGAAAACGTTAAGTCTCTGCCGCTTCATATCTTCTGCTCCCATATATATCTCGGCTTTCAAACCCAACGCTGCACAGGCTATTGCTGTGGCAACCCCATGCTGTCCCGCGCCTGTTTCTGCAATGACCCTTTTCTTACCCATCCTTTTCGCGAGTAAGGCCTGCCCCAGCGTATTGTTTATTTTGTGGGCTCCTCCGTGCGCAAGATCCTCACGTTTAAGATAGATTTTAGCGCCGCCTAAAGATTTAGTTAAGTTCTCAGCGTAATATAGAGGAGTAGGCCTTCCAGCATACTCTGAAAGGTAATAATCGAATTGTCTCTGGAATTCTGGGTCTCTCCTTGCCTCTTCATAAGCCTTCTCTAGCTCCTTAACCGCAGCCATAAGAGTCTCCGGAATAAATTGGCCCCCATACTTTCCATACTTTCCATTTATAGGATACTTCTTCAGCTCCATCATATCTCAACCTCTTTAGCGTTCCTTACAAATTCGAAGACTTTATCGCGGTCTTTCACTCCGGGACGTAACTCAACCCCGCTTGAGACATCAACCGCGTAAGGCTTAACTGCACGGATGGCTTCTCCAACATTTTCCGGTCTTAACCCGCCTGCAAGAATCAGCGGCTTAGGATATACAGCGTCTCTGACCCTTCTGCTGACCCTCCAGTCGTGAATTCTACCTGTACCTCCATATCTATTAGGGACGTAAGTATCTAAGAGAACAGCGTCTAAGACGCTAGTAGCTTTGAGAATATAATCAACATTAAGGTCTGATCCAACTTGAATTGCGCCTATCAAGCATGCATCTGGTAGTCGCTCACGTACCTCCTCATGCATACTGGTTATGCCGTGCACTTGAACAGCATCGGGATTCAACTTCATGTAGATCTCTTCTAGGTGATTGAGACTTTTAGGGACGGTGACCGCTACCGTTTTAACGAATATGGGAGTAGCCTTCATCAACGCTTTAGCTTTGTTTATAGGCAGGTTTCTCGGTGATTGAGGAACATCCACAACGAATCCAACAGCATCCGCTCCAGCCTCCACAGCCATAAAGAGGTCTCTTTCAGATGTTATTCCACATATTTTGACGCGAACTCTGCTCATAGAGCCTCCACCAACTCTTTAACTTTATCCTTAATGTTGCCGGCTTTCATTATGGCTGTTCCAACCAGGAAGGCTTGAGCGCCGCATCTGCGAAGGAACCGGATGTCTTCAGGGCTTCTTATGCCGCTTTCACTCACAATCACCATTCCTTCAAGGTTCCGATGCTTTTCCAGAAGGATCTTCGTTATTCTTAGATCTACTTTTAGAGTCTTCAAATCTCGGTTGTTTATTCCTATCATGTCGGCGTTTGTCCTTAACGCTGAGAGAAACTCCTCTTCAGTATGTACCTCTAAAAGCACTTCTAAGCCTCTGGAATGGGAATAATCAATCATGCTCTGCATATCCATTTCGCAGTAGCCCCTATTGAAGAGCGTCTGTATCAACAGAACAGCGTCCGCCCCAGCATTGAAAGCAGCATCTATCTGCTTCCGAGTTAAGACTATGTCTTTCATGAGTATTGGGATGCCCATATGATCTCGGATCTCAGCTATAAAGTTGATGTGTCCGTTGAAATGTTTAGGCTCTGTAAGTATTGATACGCCAGCGGCTCCTCCCTCTTCCATATCTTTAACAATTCTCTTCAAGTTGCAGCTTCTTTTTATCCTACCCATGGACGGTGAAGCAAGCTTAACCTCAGAGATTATGGGAGCTCTCTCGCACCTCAAAATCGACTCTCTAAGACTTATAGATTGGACAGACGATCTCGCGGCGACCTCGTAGTATCCCTCCAAAATCGATCTCATCGCGTCTTTGGCCAACATGTCAAGAAAGTCAGGCATACTTCTTTTCCAGCTCCTCAAGCCTATAGATCTCCCCGCCGGAAGCCTCTATCATCATCCTCAATTTTTTGTAGGCGGAGCCGCTTTCAATCGACTCAACGGCCAACTCGATTCCATTAGACAGATCGTCTGCTTTGCCGCCTACAACTATTCCAGCCGCAGCGTTAATTAAGACCATGCTTCTCCGCGGGTCCTCTGGATCTAAGAGGTCGTTTAAGATCCTGAAGGTGAGTTCCGCGCTCTCCTCAGGTGTAGTTCCGCTTATCTCTTCAGGCCTAGCTATCTTTAAGCCGAACTCTTTGGGGGAGATCGTTTTCAAAGAGACTTCTCCATCCTTAAGCCAAGCTATCGATGTTTTACCTATTATTGAGATCTCATCAAGTCCGTCTAAGCCATGAACAACTATGGCTTCTTCGCAGCCCAGCTCTTTTAAGGAGTGGGCTAGAGGCTTCACCCATTCTTCACTGTAGACTCCGAGAACTTGGGCGTTGGCTCCAGCGGGATTAGTCAAGGGTCCGAGGATATTGAAGACTGTTCGGATTCCTATCTCTCTCCGAGGCCCGATGGCGTGCTTCATGGCGGGATGAAATCTCGGTGCGAACATGAATCCTATGCCGACTTCTTCGATTATTCTCTCAACCATCTTTGGTTCTAGGTTAAGATTGAGGCCAAGCCTCTCCAGCACATCTGCGCTGCCGCATTTGCTTGTAACTGACCGGTTTCCATGCTTAGCTACTGGTATATCGGCTCCGGCTACAACGAAGGCGGATACTGTACTTACGTTAAAGGTTTTCACCTTATCTCCTCCAGTTCCGCATGTGTCTACAAGTCGACCTTTGATCCTTGGATGAACTCTAAAGCAGAACTCTCTCATCACGGATGCGAAGGCTGAGATCTCCTGGATGGTTTCACCCTTCATCCTTAGGGCAGTGAGAAAGGAGCCTATCTGAGCCTGAGTAGCCCGACCGGACATGATCTCCTTCATTATCTCTCTTGCTTCTTGACCTGCGAGATCCTCGCCTTTAACGAGCTTTCTTATTCCTTCCTTTATCAACCTCCGTCACCCTTCGAGAAAGTTCTTTATGATTCTCTTTCCATCCTCGGTGAGTATCGATTCAGGATGAAACTGAACACCCTCGATTGGATATTCTACATGTCGTATACCCATGATCTCTCCGTCATCAACAGACTCCGCTGTTATCTCCAAGCATGAGGGCAAAGTTCTTTTATCTCCGACTAGGGAGTGATAACGGGTAGCCTCGAAGGGGTTTCCTACTCCTTTAAAGATGCCCTTGCCATCATGTTTTATCATACTTGTCTTTCCATGCATCAACCTCTTCGCACGGATGATTCTCCCACCGAAAGTAGAGATTATTCCCTGATGGCCTAAACAAACACCCAAAGTTGGGATCTTAGGGCTCATGATTTGAAGAATCTCAGAACAGACGCCGAAGTATCGTGGATCTTGAGGCGTGCCGGGGCCCGGCGAGATGATTATCCTGTCAGGCTGAAGTCTCATCGCCCGCTTCAATGAGATCTCATCGTTTCTATAGACGATAGGGTTGGCTTCGAGCTCTCCGACATACTGTACCAAGTTATAGACGAAGGAGTCATAATTATCGATGACGAGAACCTTCATAATTCAACTCTCCGAGAGCTCTAACGCCCTCATCAAGGCTCTAGCCTTATGTTCAGTTTCAAACCATTCCTTTTCAGGTATGGAGTCGGCTACTATTCCGCCTCCGACTTGAATGTAACATCGATTCCCATCTGCGATGAGGGTTCGAATAGTGATGGCGAAGTCAGCATTGCCATTATATGAGAAGTAGCCTACAGCACCCGCATAAGGCCCCCTCCTAACCGGCTCAGACTCTTCGATGATCTCCATAGCTCTAACCTTTGGAGCGCCAGAAACGGTTCCGGCTGGAAAAACAGCCCTTAACGCATCATAGCAGTCACAGTCGTCTCTTAGCTTCCCAACCACTCTGGATACTATATGCTGAACGTCACTGTATTGTTGAATATTCATGAGCTCTGTGACGTGAACGCTTCCAAACTTTGAAACCTTACCTATATCGTTTCTAGCAAGATCCACAAGCATCACATGCTCAGCTCGCTCCTTAGGATCTGATAGAAGATCTTCTGCCAGCCTCCTATTCTCGTCACCGTCTTTAACTCTAGGTCTTGTACCCGCGATTGGAAATGTCTCCACAGTTTCTCCTTCAACCCTCACAAGCATTTCGGGACTTGAACCAATTATTCTCTTTTCTCCCATCTTTAAGAAGTACATGTAAGGGGAAGGGTTGATCCTTCTAAGCGCAATATAGAATCTGGCCAAGTCCCCATCGATCTTGAAGTCATACCTTTTAGACAAGACGGCTTGGAAGATGTCGCCTGACGCAATGTAGTCCTTAGCCTTCCTAACCAGTTCTTCATACTCATCCTTCGCTATGTTAACTTTAGGATTTGTGTGGGATAAGATTCTGGATTCATAGGGTTCCCTCTCCAATCTTGCCAGTTCGTCGGAGCGGTCTTCGCTTCTGAAGAAGTAGAAGTTCTCTCCTTTAACATGATCGAATATTATGCCGTCATCATAAACTCCCATCTCGAGATCCGGGAATTTCAGGTCGTCCACGGCGATTCGAGGAAGCTTCTCCCAATAGCGCACAGAGTCATAGGAGATGTATCCAACGGCGCCGCCTAAAAATCTGAACCTTTCATCGTGGACTTTTCTTCCGACGGCTTCCTTTATAGTCTCCAATGGATCGGCAGCTTCGATTCTTTCATTCATGCTGGTTTCCGTATCTTTTAGCGTTATTTCCCCGTTTTTCACGGTTATGAGTAGTCTCGGCATGAATCCGATGAAGGAGAATTGAGTCATTTTTCTCGGTCCTTTCATGGATTCTAGAAGATATGCATACTCGTATCGTTCTTGAATTTTCAGAAAGAGATCGATTGGAGAGGCGGCGGGAAACTTCTTAATCTTTAATGGAGATTCATATTTCGGGAATTCTGCTTTGATCTGTTGCTTGGAGCCAAACGTGACACCTCACTGTTGATCCTCCTCTGAAACGGTTTCTAATATAAACATTTATGTCATATTTAAGACTTTCGTGTACAAAAAAATACATTAAAGTTCTTTTTTCATTAGAAAAATTGACGTGAAGCTCCGAACTTTTCAGAGCATTCTTTAGGCAAGGTTTCCTTAATAAGTAGAAGACCGAGACTCGAGATTAGTCGCAAGAGAGCTGCAAGCATCAAGCTTACAAAGAGGGCTTTTTCTTCACCGATTGAGGATGAAAGTTGACTCGCGAATGCCCCTCCTGTCAGGGAGCCGAGAAATGTCGCTATGCCCATAATCATGTTAGTTGAGGCTACATAGTTAGCTCTGAGGCCTAGGGGCGAAGAGTCCATTATGTATGCTGAGAAGCTCACCATCGCGGCTGAGTTCGAAACCGAGAGAAGCGCGTTTATGGCGAGTAGCTGAAGCCAGTCCGTCGCGAAGCCGTAAACCAATGGGTATAGGAAGAATGAGAGTCTGCTTATGATCAGGACGGGCTTTCTCCCGAACCGGTCTATTATGGAACCTAGCTTCGGCTGCGTGATGCTCGTCACGAATCCTGAGACGGCGGATATCAGGGCTATCTGCCAAACAGTCGCATGTACCACATTTATTGTTATGTATGGAAAGAGGGGCCATGCGAATGCCATTGTGAACCAGTAGAACCCATTAACGATTAGAAAGGTTCGGAAGTTCCTGTCGAGTAGGGGTGCAAGAATGCCAGTCTCGCCTCGAACAGGCCTTTCCACTCTAGCTTCCTTAACGAAGAGAATTAGAATCGCGCCAAGCAGAGCTGTAATCGCGGATAAAGTGAAGGGGATTGTGAAGGAGAAGACTGTCATCTCTCCGGGCTGAGCATAAGTGGCTAAAGCTACGATCAATGCAGCTATAACTCCGGAGAATTGGCTTACAGCGCCAATTCTGCCCAGAACCCTCCCTCTCGTTCTTAGACTTGTATAATCTGCCAAAAGGGAGCTCCAGGCTGGAACGGCCGCCGACCAGAGAATAGATTGAGCTATGATTAGAATTAGAAGATGAGTGGACTCGCGTGAGAGTAGAATGGCAATTATGAGGCAGCCGCTTGAGAGATAGCCGATTGCAACTAGGATTCTTCTGCTGAATCGCTCTGAAACTTCACCCCATCCAACTTGTAGCACATTCTGGAAAAGATTCCTTACGGATCTCATAAGTCCCATTTGGTCGAATGAGGCGCCAAGCACAACGGCATAGGGGAAGAGAAAGCTTAGGAGGAGGCTATCAGAGAAGTAGGTGAATGCGGCGGCCCCATACAGAGCTCGGTTAGGCCTCAAACCTTCTTGGATCTCCCTTTCAGAAGCGCCGTTCCTATGCAAGTCGGCGGAACCTCCAATTTAGCAAGTTCAGAACCTATCGCAAATGGCGATAAAATCTTTACGTTTAAGAGGCAGGCCTGTGTAGAGCAGACTACTTTATTTGGTAAATCTGGATCTATTGGTGTGGGAGCTGCGGGTATTTGATTAAAAGATTGATGAATTTCTCTTTCTTCGCGTGGAAAAAATTTCTTTAAATAGTTTATATAGGGTCTTGAAGTTGCAATTGAAGGTTGGCTATCTCTATGTTTTGAGGAGGCGCGAATCTTTTCTTAAGTGATCTTACCAAAGACAGCGCTTATAAGCAAATGTCTGGATGGTTGGGTTAATTCAATTGAGATGTCTAATCCACTTTTAATCTTGGTGGATATGAACTGGTCATTGTCCATTTTGTTCCCCAAGAATCAAGGTCTACTTGGATGAAATAGCCCTTGAAGGCGGCTTCAGATTTTTGTTCGGCAGAGAATGTTACAGTTAACTCTATGATTTGATCCTTAGATAGATTAAGCTGGTAGGATTGGACTACATAGTCTTCATTTAGAAGCAACGCCGGAAAGGATCAAATCATAGAGTGACCCTGCTTCGCTTCTGTAACTACTTGGTCATTAACTGTCCACCATATACTCTGGATCACTGGAATCCCCTTTGCTTGAGACTCTTCATTTACGCGGATGCAAAGTGTATGAGGAGGATATGTAGAGATCATAGACGGCAAAGAGACGATGCTCTGCTGCAAACACTGCACGGAATCTTATAAGCGAGAGAGGGAAAGGACTGGGAAAAACCGCTCTTTGGATAAAAAGCGACGTCTTGAACGCAGAGATAGGAGCCAAATCGGTGTTATAAATAGGCTTCTTTTAAATGAAGATCTCAGGGAATGAAACTTCATAACTTGTGTTCTGTGCAGTTTATTGGCCGAGATCCCTTTTTCCCAAAATCGTTAAGAATCATAAACTAGAATCTTCAGAAAAGGCGAATCGACATTTTTTAAATGCGGTAGGAGGAGGAAAAAGAAGTCTTTAGAAAAAGCGGGAGATCGAATTGAGAATATACTTCGGCGTCTGCGGAATCGGGCTTGGACATGCTGGACGATGCATACCAATCGCTGAGGAACTTCAAAAGAGGGGGGCAGAGGTTATGTTCTCTACTTATAGAGATGCTGTTAAATACATAGAGCATGCTGGCTTCCCGCTTGTTAATGCTCCTCCTGTAGGATTCGTCGTTAAGCCTGATGGAACGGTAGATTTTAGGCAGACAGTGGCTAATCCCGGACCTATCTTGGCATCTTTCACTTTGACAAAACAGGTAGAATTTGAAATTAAGTATATAAGGGCGTTTAAGCCGGATGTTGTTGTTTCCGATTCCCGTGTGTCTCCGATTCTTGCGGCGAAGATGCTTGGCGTCCCCGACATATGCATCCTTAACCAGTTTCAAATAATAATTCCTCGAAGATCAAGGTTGCTAAGATTGGCTAAACTTGTCGATACTGGAGCTCTAGCAGTTATTGGAAAGCTATGGACCAGCGGCGCAACCCATCTGATGATACCTGATTTTCCACCTCCATACGTACTTTCCGCTGGGAATCTGAGAATTCCTAAATCATATCAGAAACGCGTTAAAATTATAGGTCCAATCCTTCCAGTTCATCCAGATGATTTGCCAAGCAAAGAAGAATTGAGAGAAAAACTAGGTTTAAGCAGCAATTTGCCGTTTATATTTGTGCCTATCAGCGGACCTGTTAAAGAACGTGCATACATAACCGGGCTGTTACGGAAGATCATGCTTGAGATGCCTTCAGAGTATCAAATTGTTATGTCTCTGGGATATCCAAACTATAATGGAAAACCAGTTAAGAAGGGAAACGTTACTATTTACGGGTGGGTGCCAAATAGATTCGAATACCTGAAGGCATGCGATCTTGTAATATCTAAGGCTGGACATGGCACTTTAACCCAGTCAGTAAGTTACGGGAAGCCTATGATTTTGATTCCAACTCCAAGCCACACCGAGCAGCTGAATAACGCATATAGGCTTAAGGAACTTGGCGTAGCTGAAGTTCTAGAGCAGCATCAAGTGAGCAGAGAAACGCTGCTTGAGATGATCCGAAAAATGTTTAACGATGACACTTACAAAAAAAGAATGGACGAGATACATAAAGACATAGCTGAACTTAACGGACTGAAAACAGCCGTCGAAATGATTATTAAGGTTGCAGAAACAAACCTAGAAAATTCATGATTCACCCTTATATCCCATGGCCAGCACATAAACTTCTGCGCTTTCTTTTCTACTCGCCTTCGGCTTAAGAACCCTCACATTATAGAAACGCTTCCTAACCAAGTTTAGAAACTTATCTTGGAGATCTCCTTGAAAGACTTTAACAAAGAAGTTGCCGTCAGATCTTAGGACGGAGACCGCAATATCCAAGGATCTCTCTGCAAGTTCTATCTGACGGGCATGATCGACCTCCCAGATTCCAGATACGTTCGGCGAAACATCTGAGAGGACAACATCGGCCGGCCTGGGCAAGAGAGCTTTAATTCTTCGAATAATTTCAGGGTCCCGTATATCGCCGACTATTGTAACCACATTGCTGAATCCTAACGGTTTGATCTCTTCTAGATCTACTCCTAAGACGAAGCCTGACTCGCCGACGATTCTTCTAGAGATCTGAAGCCATCCTCCGGGAGCCGCGCCGAGATCTACTACGACGTCGCCTAACTTCATAAATCTGTACTTTCTAACGGTCTCTGTAAGCTTGAAAGAAGCGCGTGAACGGAGATCTTCCTTTTTGGCCTTCCTATAGTAATAATCTCTCTTACGCCTTCTAATCCATTCTCTAGTCAATCAGTCGCCACCGGAAGGATCTTCTCCTTTCGCAGAGGATTCAAGTATCCACTGTGTTAATCGGTCGCAATCATTCGGGGTTATCTTTCCTCCAGCTCCGCATCTAGCATTCTCTTCACAGGTTAGGCAGGGACAGGTGATGATAGAATCTATTGAGAGAGGCTGCCTTTTTGAATAAAGCCTGTATGTCCATCTGCCGTTATGTAGCTCACGTTCACGATAGATGAGCCCTCTCTTTTCAAGCTTAATCGATATTCGGGAGCCCTCTCTGCTAGTAGCGTTCATCTTTCGCCATAGCTCGGATTGAAGAACTCCCCTCTTCCCCTCATTCATTATTATTTGTAATGCTTTCTGCTCTAGATTATTCTGTCTGGGCATTCGAGTTTTCCTCTTAAATTATTATGTTCAGACGTAGATAAAAATTTGTATATAATCCAGAAACATCATGATCTTAAGAGAGACGCCTATATTAACGTATAGAGGAGCATATAATGGAAGAGGGATATTGCCTCGGAATCGAAAGCACCGCTGACGATTTTGGAGTTGGAATAGTCTCTTTCGAAGGAGAAGTTCTTGCTAACGTAAATGATACGTATACTCCTGAGAAGGGGGGAATTCATCCCCGAGAGGCAGCTAGACATCATGCGAGGGTCGCGGGGAGAGTCTTGGCGGAAGCATTTCAAAGATCAGGGATTAAACCGGGAGAGTTAAGCGTTATTGCCTTTTCTCAAGGTCCAGGTTTAGGACCTTGCTTGAGGACTGGTGCAACTGCAGCTCGCGCATTAGCATCATTTTTAGACCTGCCTCTTGTTGGAGTAAATCATTGTGTGGCGCATATTGAGATTGGAAAACTTGTAAACAATGCTAGGGATCCGGTTACTCTTTATGTCTCTGGCGGCAATACGATCGTTGCCGCTTTTGAGGCGGGCAGATACCGTGTTTTCGGAGAGACCTTGGATATTGCTGTTGGAAACTGTATAGATGTATTCGCTAGGGAGGCGGGATTTAGATCTGAGAGAGGCTTACCTTTAGGAAGAATCGTTGAGGAGGAGGCTGCAAAAGGCAAGAACTTCATCACTTTACCATACACTGTTAAGGGAATGGATCTCTCATTCAGCGGCCTTCTTACAGCTGCAGTCAGCCTACTCAAAAAGGGCAAGTATCAAATTGAGGATATCTGCTTTAGTTTTCAGGAGACCATCTTTTCCATGCTGACGGAAGTTACAGAGAGAGCCTTGGCCCATACGGAGAAAAAAGAAGTTCTTTTAACTGGAGGCGTAGGCTCAAATAATAGGCTAAAGGAAATGCTTAGAATCATGGCAGAGGAGCACAACGCGGAGTTCTATAGTGTGCCTAAAGAATACGCCTTAGATAATGGAGCTATGATTGCATGGGTTGGAGTTCTGAATTACAGATATGGCTTAACGGTTCCAATCGATAAAAGCTTTGTTAAGCTGAAGTGGCGGCTTGATGAGGTTGAAGTTCCATGGGCTGGTGGAGAAAATGCTGATTAAGAAGGGAGCGGAGGCAAGCTTATATTTAGAAACTTGGCATGGACGTAAAGCTATCTTCAAGAAGAGACTGGAAAAGAAATATCGTGTGCCGGAGCTGGACAGGGAGATAAGGATTCAAAGAACAAAACATGAGCCCTCCATAATTCATAAGGCTAAAGAGGCAGGGGTGCCGACGCCAATTATCTATTCGATAGATCTCGCCTCAACAACTATAGTGATGGAGTTTGTTGAAGGAAAGAGGCTGAAGGAAATTCTAGATCAAGTTTCATCTGAAAAGAGAAGAGAATTATGTCGATGCATAGGAAGATTCGTAGGTAAACTCCACAAAGCAGGCATAATACATGGCGATCTCACAACTTCAAATATGATATTGACTCCGATGGGGAGGATAGTCTTCATCGATTTCGGCTTAAGCGAACAGAGTTTTGACTTGGAAGATCGTGGAGTAGACATCCACCTTATGAAAAGAGCGTTATTAAGCACACATTATATGCATGCAAAGGAATGTTTCAATTCCATCATTGAGGGCTATGTGGAAGTTATGGGAGAAGATGAGGCGAAGAAAGTCTTATGTAAAGTTGAAGAGATTGAGAAAAGAGGCAGATACGTATCTAACAGATGAGGGCAATATACTGTTAGGAGAGGAGGAATCAAATCTTGGTTGATGAAGAGTTTCCCATTGGAAGATTAATCTTCTTTTTAACGAATAATATCAATAAGTTTAATGAGGCTAGAAGGGTTCTCTCAAAATATAATATTTCTGTCGCCATGCTGCGTATAAAGCCTCCAGAAATCCAGGATGACAATCTAGAAAATATTGCTAAGCATAGTGCGTTAGACGCCTTTAATAAGGCGTGGCTGCCTCTAATAGTGGAGGATGCGGGGCTATTCATAGATGCACTCAATGGTTTTCCAGGGCCATATTCCAGCTATGTTTATCGCACAATAGGAAAGGAAGGCATACTTAAGCTTCTGAAAGGCTGCGATAACCGGGAGGCTAAATTTAAATCAGTAGTTGTTTTCTGCGGTCCAGGATCTAAGATGAAATGTTTTATAGGAGAAGTTGAGGGGAAGATCTCTGAAACTGCGAGAGGGAAATCCGGATTCGGTTTCGATCCGATATTTGAACCTAAAGAGTTTCCGGAAAGCACTTTCGGCGAATTATCCATAGAAAAAAAGAATGAGGTTTCTCATCGCTCTCGTGCTCTACGCGGCTTCGCAGAATGGTACAAGAGAGGTGAGATTGATTTTTCAAGTTCATGACAAAGCTTTTAAATAGGATATTGATTGTTTTAGAGAATCTAGTGGAGGATGCATAGTGCCAAAGAAAGAGAAGGGTAAGTCACACTCTACTCGGCCTGTAACTCGTAGAAGCCCAAGCTGGTGCAGATATACATCCGAAGAGGTAGAAGCCCTAGTTGTAAAGCTCGCTAGGGAAGGAAATTCAGCCAGTAAAATCGGTGTCATCCTACGTGACCAGTACGGAATTCCATTGGTGAAGCCGATCGTTGGAAAGAGCATAACCGAGATTTTGAAGGATAACGGCTTGGCGCCTAGCATCCCTGAAGATCTTGGAATGCTTCTTAGAAAAGCTTCTAGGCTCCACGCGCATCTTGAGAGGCATAGAAGTGATAGGTACAATAAGAGAGCTCTTCAGATCATTGAGTCGAAGATTCATCGCCTCTCAAAGTACTATAAACGCAAAGGTGTGCTTCCTAAAGATTGGAAATATACGCCTGCCGTCCTCGTCATCAGATAGTTTGGGATCTTCATGGTGGATGAAGATCGGCGACTGAAGGCTCTAATAGAGGAGTCGCGTAAAGCCGCTGAAATAATTCTTGAACACGTTGATAAAGGAGATCGAATTTCAGTATTTTCTCACATGGATGCTGATGGAATCTCAGCTGCGGGAATTTTAGGAGTTGCCTTATCTCGGATCGAAGCGAAGTTCCGTATTAGGATTGAAAGATGGTTTGATGAGAAGATCGCTGCGGAAATAGCTGCTGAGAGGGATTCCCTACCAGTTCTAACGGATATGGGTAGCGGATATCTAGAAATTTTAAACAAAAGCATGAAGGGGAAACCTCTCATCATACTTGATCATCATCAGCCAGACGTTAAGGCTGACGAATCTTTCATTCATGTTAATCCGCAGAGATTTGGAATTGATGGCGCTCGGGACTTGAGTGGTGCAGGAACCACATATTTGACAGCCCGCGCCATTTCGGAACGCAACAAGGATTTAGCGTATCTCGCTGTAATAGGTGCTTTAGGAGACTTGCAAGATAAGTATGAGGGGAGGTCTTTAGGCGGCGTCAATAGCCTAATAGTTAAAGATGCTGTTAATACAGGATTCTTAAAGGTTGAGACCGACCTTCTATTTTTTGGAAGAGAGACACGTCCAATCCATAAAGCTTTAGCTTACACGACTACTCCGTTTATTCCAGGCATCAGCGGAGAAGAGGATAAATGCTTAACTTTCCTCACACAGCTGGGGATAAAGATCAAAGAAGATGATCGCTGGCGAGCATTAAGAGATCTCTCTCATGAAGAGAAGCAGAAGATCTTCTCTGGAATATCTGATTATTTAGTATCCCGCGGCTACAAATCTGATGTGACGATCAATCTCATCGGTGAGGTTTACATCCTAGTAAGGGAGGAGCCTTGGACTCCCCTACGCGATGCCAGAGAATTTGCTTTGCTATTAAATGCGACTGGAAGAACGGAAAAGTCTGGTTTAGGAGTCGCCATCTGCATGGGTGACCGCGGCTCATGCTTGGAAGAAGCTCTTCAAACACTTGAGGAGTACAGGAAAAAGATAACTGAGAATCTTCGATGGTTAGATGAACATCCAGATCGCCTCGAAGAAAAAGAGAACATATACGTTCTTCACGGCGGCCAAACCATAAATGAGAAGATGATAAGTGCCGTTGCAACAATACTCTCCACAAACTTGCCTAATCCCAAAAAACCGATGATCGCATATTCTGTGGTTCCAGAGGAAGGATTGATTAAGATTTCAGCCCGCACAACTGAAGATTTGACTCGAAAAGGATTTAATTTAGGCGAAATAATGCGTATTGCCGCCGAGAAGTTTTTAGGCAAGGGAGGAGGCCACGATATAGCTGCTGGAGCTCAGATTCCGATAGAGGAGAGAAGAAACTTTCTGGATTTTGTAGATAAGATGGTAAAGGAAGAGATGAAAAAGATTGCTGATGGAAGCTAAACTGTTTATCCTATATGAAGATGAGAAGATGGCTGAGGCAGTTTTAGAGGCTTTATCGCCGGATAATGTTGTTGTGCCGAGCAGCCTGTCAATTGAGGCTTTTTCTAAAAATAATCAAGTAGTCGTCGTGATAAAATATCGTGGAGAAAATTTTTTAACTCTTCAATCAACCATTGATGATCTGCTAAGCTGCGTTTCAGTCGCGGAGAAATCTATTATAGCCTTAAATAAGGGGAGACGAATAAGATACTCAAAAGAGGAGAATGAGTAGATAAACAAAAAGATTTTTTAGGCTCGTTTCTTAACTCTTGAAAGAGATAGTTTAGGACTAAAGAAAAAAGAGGTGAAGGGAATTGTCAGTCTTTGCGGTTCCAGGAGCTTATGACCGGGCAATTACAGTATTCTCTCCTGACGGCAGATTATTTCAGGTAGAATATGCGCTTGAAACGGTTTATAGAGGGCCGACGATCATAGGGATCACTTGCCCGGAAGGAGTTGTTATTGGAGCTGAAGAGAAGGTTGAGTCGAAGCTTCAAGATCCAAATTTTAGCCAGAAGATTTATGAAGTTGATGAGCATCTTGGAGCAGCCGTAGTTGGTATAAGTTCAGATGCACGTATATTGATTGATGAGTCAAGGATATATTGTCAAAGCAACCGTTTAATGTACGATGAGCCGGTGGATGTAGAGGTCGTAACTAAAAGAATAGGCG
>Ga0190363_1000534_pt1 | contig 22495 bp, 19 predicted proteins | sample 48721867_MG_FD_161272 | JGI IMG/M metagenome (GOLD analysis project Ga0190363, IMG submission 161272) | Hydrothermal vent microbial mat bacterial communities from Southern Trench, Guaymas Basin, Mexico - 4872-18-6-7_MG | ecosystem: Environmental > Aquatic > Marine > Hydrothermal vents >... | reverse complement strand
AATATGTTAAGTATATGTCCACTAAATTTCTGCATTCTACAGTCCATCTCCATTCAACATTCTCTCCAGCTGTTATTGGAGCATTAAGTATTGTCTCATTTATTACTTCACACTCTGTCCTTGCTATATTACTTCTAATTACCAATTGCTTTGTTCCACCAGATGGGATAACCGGTATTACCCATTGTGCGAAGTCTGCAAACCCATTGCCGTTTAAATCCTTTGAAACTGGAGGACCCCAGCTAGAATCTCCGGTGAATTCTTGCATATTACCAGTAGAATTATCATAATACCTTATGTGAATGCTAGGATCTTCCAAATAGGTATAGTCCCAAACTAAATTATAATTTATATCGATCCCGCCTGTAACGTTGTGCCATTTAGTGAAATCTATTCCTACCGTTTCATTAAATTCGCTGACATTTGGCGGTGTTGTATTGAACATTATAGTCCATACTTGAGTTTCTCCAGATGATATATGATCAACAGTCCAGTTTATGTATCCCTCATTTATATCTATAACATCTATAGGGTATATGGATGAATTTGGATGATATAGCAAAATATCATTTTCGCTGTTGGTTGCTCTTGGTATGCTTACACTAACTCTTATATTATATTCATCAACGCTTCCTGTATTTTCGAGAGTAACCGTTTTTTTCCAAGGCACTTTGAAACCTATTTCAGAATAACAGTTTGGGCAATCGCTCACGCATTTGTGTAGTCCCGAAACTCCCCACTCCGAACATTTTATAGGAATGTAAGGACCTTCTGTAACTGTAACTGGATTTACACTGTAAATAATTTCTGGATCAAGGATTTCACCTGGCTCTATAGTATGATTCCAAGTAATGTTTACTTGGCAATTTGATATATGAACCAAATTAGAATTTGTGTACTCGGTTTTATTTATCCACACTCTAACATCTGAACAATCTGATGGAAGCGTATACGACTTGTTAACCCAAACATAGCCTATCGTATCTGTGTTTTCCCATATATCTGTTAAGTTCCATATTATTCTTTCTCCTGCTTCAAAAGTCTCCTGCGACAACGTCTCTGCAGATGTTATCACATTATACTTGTACATGGTTGCATTGGTTTCATTCCATTCGTTTTCATTCAAAGCAGATATAATCCAAGACGTTAATTCACACGTCCAACCGCTGGGGCATGAAGATAAGCTAACATTTATATTTGAAATACTCTCACCGGTATCGTTTATGTTCGTGGCATTTATCGGTATGACTGCGTAGGCATAACCACCGGCGAAAGTTGTTTTACTGGTGTCCTGAATCCTTGCCTTTTCTTCCTTTGTAATCATTATTGATTCAGGAACATCTGAAATGTTGTGGTAAACGTAGCCACCTCTCTCAATTGTAAAACTAATCGGGCAATACAATGGAGAGCCTGTAGGAGTAAAATGAGTGTCGTTTACCCAGCAATCTGTTGCCGTCTGATTTAACAGATAATAACCAGATATATCAATATCGTTTGGAGAGTTGGATGTATAAACTATATAATGCTTCTTATACTTGGCACCAGCAATAACATTGCTCGTTCTGTTCCAATAATACCTTCCCTGATTATCATCTAAGGTGTAAATCGAAGAAATGTTGAAACTGTATGTTATGTTTATTGCATTTATCCTTATCTTTCCCTTATTACCCGAATATACTTTTATAGGAAAAACACAAGTTCCGCTCGAAGTAGGATAACAAGTTTTTAACCATTCGTTTATTTCCGTAGCATTCAAATCAATTTTTTGCATTCCAACAGTTTCATTAAACCAACCATCCCATGACCATTCTTTAATTCCATTATCCGTAGAATCTAGCCATGGATCTTTTGGTTGTCCATAATCTATACAACCCCCTCCTCCATATGAACCGGTACAAGAACAGTCAGGCAGATCTGGAGTATAGCTACATATTTCACAACCTCCTGGACAAGAACCTCCAGACACAGGAGGAGGGCATGTACAATTAGGTCCAGATGGTGTATGAATACAGTCATTGCACGATTTACAACCTCCGCCTTCTGTTACTGGAGGGGGACATACACAATTTTCTTCAGGTGTTGGTGTGTAGGTACATGGATTACAACTCCAACACGAACATGTCCCAGGATCGCAAGATTGAGACTCTCCTGATGGACAAGCTAAGGCACCACATTTAGTTGATGAAATAGCATCTTTATCATAACTCCAACTAACCGAGCAATAATAATCATAGATAGGTTCTTCAGTATAACCTGGGCAAGTAAGACCATCATAGTAAGTTTCGTAACAACCATCTAATGAGCATTGAAGAGTTTCTCCAGGTGAGCAAGAATAAGCTGAGCTGGTTATCTCACAAGAACCAAAACCATAAGGATTACAAATTCCATAACCGGGTTCAACACTTGTGTCATGAACACATACAACGGATGTACCTTCTTCAGGAATATATCCAATAACATTTCTAACTACACCAGGATCACCAGCAAGACCAGCCTCGCAATACATTTCCACATGACCACAACCTTCAGGGCAAAGATATGGTTCAAAGTATCCTGTAACTGTAGCACTACATTGCCAATTTTCGTAAGAAAGAGGAGAGCTTACAGTTTTACTTCCTGCTGACCAAGTCCCTGAATAACTACATGTATAAGTACAAGTAAAATAATCTATTCCACCTCCTTCATATTTATCGGCACAAGAACAAGAAGGGCAGTCTGGTGTATAAGAACATGGATTACACGAATCTATTCCTCCACCAGCATACTTATCTTGACATTCGCAATTTTCTAGACATGATGGAGTATATATACAAGCTTCACAACCACCAGGACAAGAACCAGTATTGAGAGTATTTTTTTCAGATTCTGATAATCCAGCTGTAGGGCAAGTACAGTCTGGCCCTGTTCCTGGATCATAGGAGCACGAGCCGCATTCAAGACATTCGTAAAATCCAGAAATATTCAAAGTTGCTGATGCTATATTTGAATTTTTGGGTAATCTTATAAAGAATGTATAATAACCTGCATAAGGAAAAGAGTAGTTGAAATCTTCATATCCATCTGAATTTTGCGTCTCGTTAAATGTTATTATATTATCTCCTGTCAGATTTATTATAGGCGGTGGAGAAACTTGAGTAGTTGTTGCACTGATTATAACAGCTAGAACAGTTACTATGATTATAAATAGAGGTGGTATAAGTTTCATATTTTTTTCTTTATTTTTTGACATTAAATTATTTACACTTGCTGTTTCTGTTAACTTTTCGTCTGTATTTCAATCATCAGATGTAAAGTTAACAGAACCACACCCGCTTACCCATTCCTGAAACATATCCTCTGTCATTTCCCCTGTATGATTATATCCGTTCTTTAAGCAATAGAAGTGCGGCACATATCCCTTGAACCCAAACCTAGTGTAGTTTATATCTTTACATGAAGGATTACCCGGATATATCCAATACCATTTAATATTGCTTGACTCTACCATAGGAATCATTTTTCTACAATGTGGGCATGACGGAGAATATATGAAAACCGCATCATATCCATCTATTGTATTGTTACAATCAACTTTTATATCGATTTTCTTTTTGGTTATATTTTCAGATACATTATAAACTCTCCTTACATCTAGAAGATACTTACCATCTTCTGTCATATAGACTGGAATCTCCATACCTCTATACGAAGTAATTACTTTATATACCCCTGACATCTCCTCTACCGAAATAAGCTTTGCCTCTCCAACCTCTACGAAATTATTATTTATATAATCTATTGCTATTTTTCCAACCTCGTCTTTTGTTAATGCATTGATTTTAATCACACATGCCTTTGTAATCGATAGTATCGCTATAGATAGAACCGCTGAAATTGCCAATGCAAATATCAAATACTTCTTCAACATGTCACCTTTTAACTCCAACGAAAAGCAAATAAAAAACAATTAGCTCGAATATTGTTATAAAAAAACATAGCTCGAAATGCGAAAGTGAAAATTCTTTAATTGGTTGAGGCATAACCTCATATGTTGGTTGAGATCTTATGAGTGAAGTAACCAAGAACACAAGAGAAACTATGCTTATCATTAGCCAAAACAAAATAGACGCTAAATCACCTTCGCTCAAAATCGACTCCATTAAGCCCATATATTTTATTTAAACTCATTTAAATAAATAAATAGTGTGAAGATCTACACATGCGACTTGTGCAAAAAAGTTTTTGGTAGTAGAAAAAGTGTGAGAAAGCATGTCAAGGAAGTTCATAAAATTAAAGGAGGCAAGGATTCTGCAAGAATTAGCAGAACGCCGTTGAGCGAATATTATACGAGTAAGGTGGTTGATTGAAGTATTTACTGGCAATATTAATCTTATATTTAGTCATAGTTAATGTTCTACCGCAAGACTTGGTTAAAACTCAAGATGAGTGGGTTGATGTTGGATATGTGAAAATTAAGAAAAGTACCTCAGAAGTCGTAGATATAAGCGATGAGCTTCAGGTTAAGGTTATAAGGTGGAAGCTGTTCGGAATTTTGCCAAGGTATGTGCTTGGAATAAAAATAGTTTGGTTGCACGTTCTATTCTTCTCAATTTTTTCCATAGCTTTGATTTGTAAAATTTATAAATATTATAAAAATAAATATTTAGATTATGAAGAAATACATTTTACCGGTTAGCTTAGCAATCGTTCTGTCCCTATGGGTAGCTTACAGCAACACCGTTAGCACCATGGTGTTCAATGAAGGCATAAAATACAAGGGTAGAGTTTGTGTAAGTTACAAGGATGCAGATACAGGGACTTGGAAAGACCTAGGGTGTTCTTCTAATCTCATTACAGATATCGGGAAAGAGTTCGTTGAAGATCAGCTAACAAACCCACAAACCGCAAATACAACGAAGTATATTTCCTTGAGTAACACATCAACCTCTCCATCCGCATCGTGGACCAAATTACCTGACGAGTTCACTTCTCTTGGGCTAAGTAGAGCTGAATGCACTATAATGGATATGGGCACAGGTCAATTTAACTGCACTCACACGTTCACCGCTACTGGTAGTGCTAACAACGTGAATGTTGCGGGTTTGAACTGGAATGGAGCGAGTGATTCAGAGGGGAATCTTTTTGCCGCTGCGACGTTCACGTCAACAAATTTAGAGGCTAACGACATGATAAGCGTTATATGGATTATCCAGATTAGTTAAGTAACGGAACATAACGCTTAAATACAAGAAAAACAAATATACATTTATGAATTGGTTTTATATAGCTGGCTTTCTTGATGCAGAAGGAACAGTATATTTCAAGAAAGTATTATGTAGTGATAATTTTGTAAGAAGAGTTACACATTTACAGTTTATTAACACAAACAAAGAAGTTTTAAAGAGAATAAAGAAGTTCTTAAATGCTGGTCATATCTATACTCATACTCATAAAAATCCTGATCATTTCGGTAAGAAACCAATTTATACATTAAACATCTACAAAAAACAAGATTTGATTAGGATTGTTAAAGAGGTTGTTGACCATTCTTTTATCAAAAGAGAAAAATTAATAGGGCTATTGAATTTTCTTGGAAAGGATATAAATTTATCGAAATTTACCATTAATTGGTCTTACATAGCTGGTTTCTTTGATGGAGAAGGAACAATTTATCAAGATGGAAAAACAGGTTACTGGAGACTATCTATATTAAACACAAATAAAGAAATTTTGGAAGAAATAAAATCCTTTATAAAATCAGGTAGTGTTTATACCAGAAAGAAAAGTAAAAAAAGTAAAAAACCTATCTATACTTTTCAAATAAGTGACCAGAGATTTATATTGAAATTTGCTAAAAACACATTGCCTTTTTCTATAATCAAAAAAGAAAGACTTAAAGAAGCTTTAAAAGATATTAACTCAAAAGAATGGCATCCAAATTATAAGCTAAAGGGAATTACAAAAGATGAATTGGAAAAATTGTATTTAGAAGATAAATTAAGTATTAGAAAAATTGCTAAAATATACGATGTAAGATATACTTCAATTTGGCTTCAGTTAAAGAAGTTCAACATACCTAGAAGAAGATGTGGAGTGCCAGAAACCGTTATAATACCAAAAGAAAAGTTGGTCGAGCTTTACATTAACAAAAAAATGAGTGCTACTCAAATAGCAAAGCAGTTAGGAGTGTGTCATAGTACTATTCTTGAAAAGCTTAGAAAATACGGGATTGAAGTAAGAAATGATAAAAAACTTAAAGATATTCCTAACTTAAAAGAAAAATTGGTCGAGCTTTATATAAAACAAAATAAAACTATGGCGGAAATTGCTAAGGATTTTGGAGTTACTAAGGAAGCTATATTAAGATGGATAAAGAAGTTTGGACTTAAGAAGGAATTACCTATTATTGAAATCAAAAAGCCGGAAAAGAAGTTAAGGGAAATGGAAAAAGAAGAAGCAAAAAAATTGCTTGAAGATTTGTATGTAGATAAAAAACTTTCTCTTCAGCAAATTGCTTCTCTTTTTGGTATAACTAAACAGGCAGTTAGAGAATGGCTCAAAAAATTTAACATTCAAAGAAGAAGGAAAACTAATTTGGTAATGATAAAAGTTAAAATACTAAAAAATTAAAATAATTTTATGGATATTGGGGATAGATTAGCTTTATCGTTACTCTCATCTATAGCCATGTCATTCCTTTTTTCATTTTATTCCATTTACGTTGACCCTTTAATAACTCCAAAGGGACTCAGCTTGATAGTTGAATTTTTGCTCTTCAGTCTTCCGTTTTTCTTCATCTTCACCTCAGTTTACGATGGCTTTATAGGTCTTTTCTCGGGAATAACATACATGTCTTTCAAGCATATTATTTTGAACTTCCTATCGGTAGGTGAGTTCTGCCCGATTCCGATAATAATATTTGGAATTGCCTTCTCAATTTTTTCATTTTCAATTGGCTTTCAAAAGGAAGCTTCGATGAAAAGTGCAAGAATAAGCGGAGCAGGTATAGCTGTTACGCTGCTCGGTTTCATTATCTCATCTCTCATGCTAATAGTTTACAATTACAGTTATTCTGTCGAGTGTATAGACATAAGGTCTGTGATTTACAAAATTATTTACTTTTTATCTTCTTTATTTTCTTCTTGATTCGCTTGAAAAACCTCTCTATCGGGTGCTCGTAGTACTCTTCTCTTTTCCTCCACATAAATATTATTGAAACAACAGATATCGAAATCAAAGATAGCAGAAGTGCTAATAGCACATCAACCCTGGTAAGGTAAGCAAACAGACCATAGGGCGGCACTGGAAGCGTAAATATCCTTAATAATGGCGGTACAACAGTTATTACTACATCTATAGCAAATTTAGCAGCGATTGTTCTCATCGCCGATAATAGCCTTGAAGCGACCGATGATATGGTTACGCTAGCTTCCAATATTTTGTGTATGAGTGTTCTTACAAACATATCTATTTGTATTGTTTCCGATAGAGTTCTATAAATGTATGCCAGTTTCTGTTGCAAAGCGGACAAGCTCAAAGCTTCTGAAATCTCTCTTAATACCGATACAACTCTTGAGGCTATTGAATCGACGCTTATTTGGGCTAGGTTCGACCTAATTATGTGTATTAATCTGCTTGGTATCGCCGTTATGAATACGAGAGCATCGTTTATCCTTTTAACCACTACGCTCCTTAGAACTTCGATAGTTAGGCTAAGAGGTTGTAATACCTCTCTCAATCTATGGACTTGCTTATAAACAAAGTCTGTTATGAATACGAAAGCTTCGCTTATTCTTTTAACCGCTACGCTCCTTAGAACTTCGACAGCTAAGCTAACAGATTGTAATACTTCTCTTATTCTAAGGACTTGTCTGGAAACGAAATCGAAAATTAGCCCGTATCTTATGTACGTTATGTTTATGTTGGAGATTTCAATTTTTCCTGCTGTATCGGAGTGAATTTTTATTGGCAAATCACAGTTTCCATTAGCATCTGGAACACAAGTTTTTAACCATTCATTAATTAAAGTTGAATTCAAATCTACTTGCTGAGGAGAAAATGATTCATTGAACTCGCCGCTATAATTCCACTCCCAAGGCGGTCCAGAATCTCCGACATCTATCCAAGGATTATAGGAATAATTTAGACTTATTTCTTCTTCATAAAGATATGGTGTTCTATCTGCAGATCCACTCCAGTAATGAAAAACTTTAAATGATAAGTTTTGATTTAAACATCCTCCAGTTATGCTAAAGTTAAAGGTGATTGGAATATCTGGGTCTCCCATATCAGTTTCATTTGCAAGAACCCAGTAACTTTGAGAGGTATAGTTATAGCATGTTAAATTGAAAGAATAACTATCTGTGGTATTACCTCTTTTTACTTTTACTTTCCAAATCACCTCAGTAGGAACAAAAGGAAGTGAATAGTTTGTCTCATAGGTTGTATCTACACCACTTATACTTGTAAAAGTGTCCCAATCATCATCAACATAATTTAAAGGATTTATAAAAGCTCCAGTATAAGCATAACTATAGTTATAAACTGTAAATCCGCTCAAGTTCAGCTTAGCATCTAAAACCTTAACTTTTTGTGGCAACCTAATCCAAACTGTAATGTTTTGATCTCCAGTAAAAGTTAAGTTTTTTGCCGTGCTGCTGTCGTTTAGCGAGCTTTGAGTGTGCGTTTCTGGTATGTAAAGGGTTCTTAAGAAAGCTCCTACCCTTGATGGTATCGCTACTATGCTTGCCACTAAAGTTGCTATCCTCTCAAGCACTGATTTTCTGAACAAATCTATTGTTAGGCTAATCGTTTCATATGTCTTCCTTCCAAGGTTTGACAACCTTGATGGTATATCTGCAACATTTACCTCTTCTGACCAATCTCTAAACACGCTTGTAACCCTTTCAACTATACCAGTTGGCGAAACACTTTGATTGACTGGCTTTTCATAATATTGACCGATTTCGAAAAACATTGCATCGGTGACATTTTCATTTCCAGCTGTATCGTTGTAATAAATCCTCCACGAAACTACTGTGCCTGGTGGTATTGAAGGATTCTGCCATGTGAAATTCGACCATATCCATGTGTTAATTGTATCGTTCATATTCATGGGAGATCCGTAAACGCCAGTTTTGTTTTCCCACTCGCCCGTTTCGTTAGTTTCCAACCAAGCATAATCAAGACCTGTTGAATCAAAACCTTGTGCGTATAGTGAGTTATAGCCCTTGTACTTTATTTTTGAGTGGGTCTGACCCTGATTTCTCCATAGTGGTGGAGTGTTGTCTATGGTTATGTTTTCGCTCAGTCCGTATGAAAACTGGCCCTGATTATCGTAAGCATAAACCCTTATGTAGTACTGTCCATCTGGAGCTTCGCTTGAATCCCACACATAGCTTAAATTCAAGCCATTATCTGAGGTTATGGTTTGCACATAGCTTTCGTTCAAATCCACCAAGGTTATGTTGTACTTCACTATCGGGTAAGAGTTAGGTGATATTGATTCAGTGTAGTTTATCGTTATCAACCCCGAGTACACTCCTTCCGTTGGACTGTAAACATGTGGAGATGTTGGAGGCAACCCGTATAAATCTATGAGGTCCTGCCTTTCAGAGGTGCAGTTTGTTGTTCCATCTGTTGCGTTGGCACAAGCATAATACCAGAACTTGTCATTCCCGTAGTACTGATGCAGATGCATGTCAACTGTTCCGTCAAAATTGCTCCAAGATGTTCCTCCGTTTGTTGAAATTTGAACCGTATCCTCCCTTGAAACGTTGGTTATGTACCACACCTTCCACGTGTCTGTACCTATGTTTCCCCTGAAAAGGAAGTAGGAAGTTGGAGTTATTTTTATATCTCCTTCTGTTTCTCCAGTTGTGTTGTTCACTGCGAAAGGAACAAGGTAGTAGAATGACTGGTTAACTGTTGCGTTGTAATTGTAACTGTTGTACAGGTTGAAGAAGTTTACACAATATGGACTTGTGTGTGGTTTACCAGAGGTGTAGGACGAGTTGCAATAGTAAATCCTCATTGATGTTGTTGAGGTTGTGTTTGCCATTATTGAAAGGTAATTGTATTGTGTTATGTTTGAAACGTTGAAAAGCCTGACCTTTATGTAATCGTTGGCATTATCTAGGTCGTAAGCTTGATGTGGTGTGTTCCTCATGTAATCTTCATCAAAGTTGTAAATTCCGGGATAAACTTGGTCTGGGTAAAGTATCCATAAGTATGAGTTTGATATATTGCTTGTGTAGGAAAGCGAAGTGTAGGTTGAATAAACACACGTTCCATTTTCTATTATCCAGCAGGGGCTAAATGATGTTGTCTTGTAGTATAAAAGAGCTTTGTCCATTGTTCCTCCATACACTGTTATGTTGTAGCTTATGTTGAGGTTTGTGTTGTACACGTTTATTGAACTTATGTCAGCTGGGTTTTGATAGTTGAAGTCTATAGTTATTAGTTTCTCAATGGTGAAATAAAAAGTGTCTGTTGAATTCCAAACTCCATCACTAGCGTTAGCCAAGAATCTGTACTGGTAAGTACCGGGCAATAAGCCAGTTATGTTGTAGTGATAGACTCCTTTTTTCTCTTCACTGGATATGTAAGGATCAATTAAGTCCATAGTGTAGTTCACGAAATCTCCTGTGAAGTTTGCTTCCAAGAAAGCCGTGTCTATTGAATAACCGGCCATATCAGTCCATGTTATATTAAACTTGCTAACCCAATTGGGATCGTAAACTGAAGGAACATCTATACTAATGTCTGAATACCTTGGACTTCCAATAAAGGTGAAGTTCGATTCTTTAGTTATAGAGTTATCATCAACATCCAAACACTCGACACAATAGGTAAAGAAAGCATTTCTAACTGAAGGTGTGTAAGTGAATGTGTGAATTCCCGGCTTTGGTGAAAACATCACCATCTCTTCAGTTCCGTTTACAAACAATTTACAATAACTAACATCTATGTCACTCGCTAGCTCGAAACTTATGTTGACCTTATCCTTGTTAATGAACGTATCTCCTATCGGCGAGTTTAGAGTAACTGAAATGTTTGCCGTTCTCAAAATCAAATGGATTTGCGAAGAGTTAACGCAGTTTAAGTTCGTGCAAACCTCTACCAAAGCGTAAGCTTCCCTCGTGTAAACGCAACCATTGGCACATAATGCAATATCAAATTGATAAGATATTGTGTTGTTTCCCTCCACTATTTCCGATGTGTTGGTTTTAACCCTCATCCAATCGCTCCAAGTTGTGTCGGTTAAGTTTTTAACTATTAGTGTAGCGTTAGTGAAATACTCACTCGGCGATTTCGAAACATCAAAAGTAAAGTCATACTTGTAATTGTTTAGGACACGAACATAACCCGAATCAACCAAATACTTAACCACATCCAAAACTGGCTTAGATTTGTTCTTGAGAGTTTCGTTATTAGAGATGTAGAAAGCGAACCCATCGTCCATCTTCCCGCAATAAGAAGTCGGACAAGTAGTCCAATAATAATCGTCGTGAGTCAAAACCCAAAACAAAATTCCATCTCCGCCATTTTCAAAGAAGTTTATCGCCGTTTGGTTGAAAAACCTAACTCTTAAATCATAAGTAGCTTTATCTCCATCTGTTGCGACTTTTCCTGAAGATAGAGGATATAATAGCTCTCCTATCATCGCAGGTTTAGATAAATTAACCTCACTCCAATAAGTGTGTTGCCTAACCCAATCTTTGTATCCGTGCCTTCCCAAGTTCGGGTCATAGTTTGGTTGATAGTCGGTTTCCCAGCGATTATTCCAAGTTAAAGAGGATTTGTTAGTCCACCAATCTATCACTTTAGTAGTGTTCCAACCCTCGTCTGCCCAATCCAAATCTGTTTCGTGCTCACTTCTTTCAGCGAACCAATCCCATTGGTAAGGATTGACATTAAAGGAGGTAAAGTTAACATTAGAGTAGTTGTGGTCTTCTATGAATTTAGTTCCTTCCCAAGGAGTTCCCCAACCTTCCATTCCTATTGTGATTGGTTGAACGACCGAGCAATTTTCCAACAAATGCTCAAACATTTCTTTAGCCCAATTTTTGATTAAACCTTGACTTCCATCTCCATCACTTTTAGCTCTCGGTTCGTTAGCCAACTCCCAAAAAGCTATCGTAGGTTCTTCCGAATATTTATATCCCGTGTATGGATTCGTTCTATTCATAAAGTAAGTTAAATAGTCTTTGAAGTTTTGCTTAACTTCGCTATTAGAATAGAATTGGTCGTGGAACAACCAATAGTTATCGTTTGTCGTGTCAGTTATATTTTCATAAGTCTTATCCGTAGATGAAGCAGTTTGAACCCACCATCTCATTCCACCGTAGTCATTCCAATTATTAACCAAAACTAAAATTAACCTTATATCTCTTTTAGATGCCTCGTAGACCAACCAATCCAAAGCTTCGAACATCTCATCGGAGTAATTCCCTGGCGAGTATTTTACAAAAGCGTTGTAGTGACCCCCTACTTTATCACAATCCCAAACGGAATAAGAATGGTTGGCATAACCACAAGCCTCAAATGCCCAAGTCCTAAGCATATTTAGGTTAAGGTATTTCATCTCATCCAAAACTTCCAAAACATATTGCCTTGAATTGTTAATTTCATTTCCATCGTCGTCATAAGTATGGTTAGTTGCGTAATCAACTAAATAATAAGTTGACATTCCCAAAAACTTGTAAGGTTGTCCTCCCAAATAAAAATCTGTTCCTTGAACTGTTATCGTTTCGTTAACTCTGTAAGAGTTTGTTGCGTTGAAAGAGATTATTTGTAGAACTGCTGATGTTGTTTTATAAGTAAAAATAGGAGTTTCATTCCAATTATTACCTGTATCGTTAACATAAACTTTCCAAGCAATTGTTGCGTTAACTGTTTCGTTTACCACTTTAACGACTTCAACCCAATCTTGAGTTCCACTTAAAGGTTGCCAAGTATCATTAATCCAAAAAGAAGGTGTTTCTTCATCTCCAACCTCGTATGTTGGTTCTGGGTCTGTGAATTTTTTAACAAGAACTTTGTTGGGATAATTTTCCGTCGTGTATCCATAGTTTTGGAATAAAACATTAAGTTCCGATTGAGATAAAGCTTTGTTAAAGATAAACACTTCATCTATCTCTCCAGAAACCCAACGATTATTGGTATAGGAATGACCTCCTATTTGGACATTATATCCAGAGAAAGTTTTATATGGAGCAACGCAACTTCTTGAATTAACTTGTGACAAACTACCTGAATAACCTTCATAAGCCCTGCAATTCGAACCATCTGCTGTTAAAGCAACAAATTGCCAACTGTTAGCATAAACCGTTCCTCCATTAAACCAAGCCTCTGTTCCATCACTTTGACCAACACCCCACGTGTAAGTTGACGTGGTCCTTTGTAAAACTCTCCAATTAAAATTAGCACCCCAACCAACATTAGAACCTTTTACACAAATAACATCGTGGTCAACTGTTCCTTGATTATCTGGCTTAAACCACGCTACAACCGTTAAACTGGAACTTAATTGTAGAGTGCTATCATCTGGTATGTCAACATAATCACCACTTCCATCAAAACTTAAACAACTACCAAACTTCCCGTTTTCTTCCCAAACTGCATTATGTATAGTTCCATCATTATCATTACCAGAAGTATCATAAACTGTTGTTCCATCACCTTCATCGAAATGCCAAGCACCAACTAAACCATCAATCACAGATTCAAACACTTCTGTAGCATTACTTTCACTTGTTACAGGTGTAGTGTTTTTATAATAAACATAAATACTTGTCGTTCCTGAAGCAGGAATTGAGGGGACTTTTACCCAAACCTTAGCCCAAGAACCATCAACCTTTTTTTCAATCCAATACGGTAGTTTTTGTGAGCCTGATACAAACCTAATATCACTAAAATCCTCTTGCATTTCTGAATCATATGTTATATTTACTGATACTTGATAGTTTGATAAACTATCAGAATTTTGTGTATTATTTATAATTATCTCCCTTCTCTTTAAATACGAAAAATTCCACCAATTTGTTCCTGTTCCTCCACAATTTACACCATCCCAAGTTCCGTTACAAAATTGAAAAATATAGCCCGATAGCCCCAAATCATCCTCCCACAAAACTTTATGTAAAACTGGCGTTCCGTTTAGCGTTGAGTTGGTTGAATTTTGCGACCAAGTAGGATAAAGGTCTATCGTGAAATAAACTGTTTTCGATACTTGTTGTAAAGCGTTAGAATAATTGACAGCATATACGGTTACATAGTGCGAACCAGAGGATAAAGTGGTTAGGTTAGCAAAATAAGTGCAGTTCATACAGGCAGTTTTATTAGCTCCACCATCTTCAGACCAGGTTATGTTAGCGTAATCACTTGTCGTTCCATTTATCCAAATTTGGTTCGTGTGGTAAGTTGTGTTCGTTGGAGAGGTTAAAGTTATCATTAGTCCATAACTTTCCTCTTCTCCTATTGAATAAGTTGGTTCTGGGTCTGCATAATCTCTAACTTTTAGATTATCTATCCTGTAATATGTTGTTCCACGTGTGCCACCATTATAATTACTTGGTTGAATTGCAAAATAACCAGAAGAATAATTGCCATCAGTCGCACTATGAGTTCTTACTATTGAGTCTGAAACTTCCCAAAATAAACTTGTCCCATTTACTCTCCCCTTAGTGTGCTTCCAACCAGAGCCTATTCCATCAAAATTACCATTACTTTGAGCAATAGTTACCCACTGGCTATTATACCAGACTTGTATACTTGAAGCACCAGCACCGTACCATGTTGAACCATAAGCTCGATAACCTTCTCCATTATAAGTAGAATTTGTTCGCCACAAGTCCAATACTGACTCAATTCTTGTTCCATCATCCGTATCTTCCCAATCGTATTCATAATAAAAATCGTCTATTATTTTATCATTTGTTAAAGTAATTCGAGCAGGACAACTACCCGCAGTTGAAAGAGATGTTATTATTTCTAAATAACCATTGGTCACTGATACACTGAAATCACAAGATGGGTCTACATTTTCTATATCCAAGCCTGTATAGTTGTTTGAAAAATCATTGTTGTAAAGCCAGCAATACCCTTCACTTTCTCCACCAAAACAAACCGCACTCTTATTACTTTGAGATGTAACTTCTGAATTACCATAGTAAATAAAAATAGTTGTATAAGAAGAAGCAGGAATTTCAGGAACTTTAATCCAATAACTCGTATTTCCTCCACTGATATTACAAACAGTAGAATTCCAATAACTTATTTCTATTTCATTTCCTGAAGTAGAATTATACCAAGTAAATCTAACATCGCCACAGTCAGACCTTAATTTATTTGCATTATACAATTCGGTAGTATTGATAGATACTTTAACCCTAAAATTTGTTAGTTCATCGGAAAGTTGAGTGTTGTTTATGGTTATTGGTCTTCTGTATTGCCAAGAACCATTCCACCAATCGTAAGTCGAATACTCCACACCCAGATAAGTTGGTATGTGCTCTATCGCCACTCCCCAACCATTCGGAGTAGCTTCAAAATCGTAATCCCCGCAAATTCTCACGGAGTAATAATCTCCTATTTTTGGAAACTTTTCCTTGGAGAAATCTTTTACCTCTTTTAGCTTCAACTCTCCCTTATCAACCTTGTAAGCTCTGTATGTAACCCATTCATCTTTGTAACGAGTTTCCTTCAAATAATCAACCACACATAAATAAGAACAGTTGCAGTGAGTTTCGTTGTAATCCAAACATCCAAGAGCTTCGCAAACAGACTTAGTTGTTTTAGTAATGTTAGTAGTGTTTATCTCGACCGCATTAGTAGCGTTAGTAGTGTTTATCTCGACTAAATTGAAGCAAGTATCGTAAATAGGAACTTCGACCTCGTAACTCTTATTTAATAAAACCTCTATCCATATTTCTTTCAACTTTCCGTGAACTTCTTTTATTTTACTAATGTCGAAAGTCTTGAGGTCTTTTCCAATATCTTTAGAGTAAATTGAGTAGTAGCTACAAGCGTGCGTTAAGGAAATTGTTGTGTTGATTAATCTTAAGTTTTGGTTTTGCGATGCTGAGAACTTAGTTAAGGACAAAATGGCTAAAAATAAAATTAATCCAACTATTACAACTCCGCTTAATTTAACCCAACTCATTTTTCAACCCTTTTTGGAGTAAAAGCAATACAACTATCGCACCAGTAAGTTAGCCTTGGGTATTTGGGATTGTATTTCAAGGAATACAGGCAAATTCCTATCGAGGACTTAGATTTCCAAAACTTACAGTTAGAGCATCTCCTCTCGCTAGAACTTTCCATAAAATCTAATTAAAAATTATGTTTCTTTCTTTTTAAATTTATTAGAAGAAGTAAAAAAGAGCAGTTATTTTACTTGCGTTGTCTAAAAAAACCTAACGAGTAAGGAAAATTCATACTCTCTGAATTTCTGTTTGACATTCAAGGCAATAGTACTAGTGCCAGTCCAACCAATGACATCACTATTCCTAACCACTCCAAAGCTATCTTGCCGCTTATTTCCCCTATTGTAATAGTTTCCTTTGTGTATCCCCATATTTTCTTCCATGGCGAACTGACTGCACCATTTATTATTAACGGATAATCTCCTCTTTGTGCATTATCTGGTATTCTTATTTTCCAGGTAAGTGTGTAGCTATCGCCAGCTTTCAATGTTTCTTTTACTGTGTAAGAATGTATTTTGTCTTCCGTGTCTGGTGTACCTTCTGGTCCACTAACTAAACTAATAAACCACGCATGTGGATCTTCTCTGCATTCTGGATGATCTACTAAGTCACCGCATGTTTCGACTAGAGCTTTACCTTCGTAATCAGGGCACGTTGGAGAACTTGGACAGTCAACTACTTTCGTTCCTGCACCAGCTATTCCTATCCTTATAGTCGTCCAGTGGTAGTTGCCTGGCCAATCCACGTCGCCCGTATTTTCGACCGTCACCTTGAACTTGTACTCTTGACCGGGTTGTACTATGGCGAATAGTGGGAACTCCTCTTTCTGCACTGTTAATCTCATACCCAGTTTTCCTTTAGTTGTCGAAACTGAAAAGCTTTGCTGAGCTGGCATGAACTGTGCCAGTAGTAGTATTAGCCCTGAAAGCAAAACTCCTATTCCAATCCATTTTCTCGTTTTTTTATCCACTCAATCACCTAATTTTTACTCCTAAAAGGGACAATATTTTACCCAACCACTCTATTTCAACCCTACCAGCTATTTCTTCAGGCATGGTTGTCGTGGTAGTAGTGGTAGTTGGTTCACAATAATAACATTTTACATAAGCATAACCAGGATGACCACATTCATTACAGTACGAAACATCTAAAACATCGCACTCCTCATAATTCCCACCCTTGCTTTCGCACCATGTTTCGTCACGATCACAATAATCACAATAACCTGGACACCAAGTGCTTGGATTACATGTAGAACCACAACCCATGCCTGCACTTGCTTTCCATGTACATTCTCTTCCATTTATAATTTTCATCGTGGGTATAATAGAAAGTCTCTCCCTTACCGATTCTGGATAGAATATTCCCTCAGTATAAACGTAGACTAGAATTAAAAATAAAAAAATGGCTAAGCCTGCCAAAGCCAATACTTTCATATCCATTCTTACTCACCCAAGTGTATGGTCGTTGAAGTAACTTCCTCTGGAGTGTCTTCCGCCCACACTTTAATTACGTACGTTCCATCCCTCAAGCAAACGTTGAACGATTTTCTCGCCTTCCACGCACCCCATCCAAAGTGCACCTTGAACCTTTTTTGAGCCACAAACATATTCTTTTCTGTGACTATTTTCACTATGAAATACTCGTCTCCAGGTGCTGGCCAAGCAGATAGCGTTGGAAATGTTTCGATGCAAGACTCGACCTTGCTTTTGTCTAGTATCAGCATTTCTTCTACCTTGGCAGTTCCACCCAAGCTTCTTCCAAGCGTGACCTGCATATTTACGTTCCACCACGTAACGACTGGAGGTGCAACTCCCCCACCAGTTGGATTACCCGCACTAGCTCCTGAAGCTATTGGAACTAAAATGAAAGCCACTAGACCTATTATAAGACCTGCAAAGACATACATAATCGTTTTACCGGTTAGCTGCTTCGTTGACCCCAGATAGTATATCAGCAATAGTCCCATTAGAGAGAACATTAGGTAAACGTTGCCGAAAAAGTTTATTGACCAAGCGAAGAACTGAGGTGCCAAGAATATCGCTGCACCAATTATTATTGCTATCAATCCCTCTTTGGTTTTACCCTTGAAAGCCAACCAAACCCCTATAGCACCTGCGAATATCGCTAGAAGACCAGATGGGTTCGTCAATATGGTCGCCAGTATGCTTCCCCCTATTTGTGCTCCTATTAAATATGGCAGAGCACTTAGTATACCGGCTAAAGCTGGGACTAGCAAAATCCACCATGCCATGCTTTTCACTTATTAATATGCTTTTTTATTTATTTATTCTAAACCTGAAACTTTCTCAATTAATTTCACGAAACCTACTGTTGCCCAGTAAACTATTAGAGAAACCGTTGGAACTACTACTAACAGTCCTAGTAATCCAGCTCCACTAAACGATGCACCCATGAAAACTATTTCGAATGCAGCTCCGAGACCCAATGACATTAATAGCGGTAACCCTATGATGGCGAATTCTATCCCTGCCACCACTAGCGAAGCTATCATTTGCTTGTTCAATGGATAATCCCTTTCTTCAAATATTCCAGCTACTATTGCCGACAATACGAACAATAAATCTATGAATCCCGAAATCATTCAACCAACCTCTCTTTTCCGATTATGACCAATGAAAGGCATACAAGAGCTAAGCCTATAAGTATTCTGAAAAACGAAGAAAGCTCCCTGAAAGGGAGCAGTGAAAGTAAACTATCGACTATAAGAATCATCCCTGTGCTTTGTAGAGCAACTAAAAATATTTGACATATAACCTTCAGCGAATCCCTAAGCCCTGCCATATTTAACACTATATTTTTTCTATATTTATGCTTTTGCTTTCCTCACCAGTACAGAGCTACTATCACTAGTGCGGTTGTTAGAAACATCACTCCTAAGCCAGCTAGCAACCACGGATTCAATTCAACCTTCTTCTCCCATCCTGGAGGAACTAGTTTGGTAGGCGGATTTCCTTCTCTCGATTCTGGAAATACGTAAGTTATCGATAGCCAGTGTGTGCTATCTGCACCTATGTTTGGATCGTATTCTATTCCCGTAAGCGTTTTTGTGTAGTTGGTTACCACGACACCATCGTACCTGACTTCTTTTATGTACTCGATTTTGTTGAAATTGGTTGGGTTGTGCACCAAGGTTACGTTCTCCAGATCAACATCCGTTGGTCCTGTATAGGTTACGTTATCGGTGTAGAAGTTTCCGCTTGAGGTTGTGCTAACGCTCCTGTGATCATCCAACGGATCTAGGTGCCACCTGACATAAAATACTGTATAGGTTGAACTGCAATTTACCAGTGCAACCTGAGTTGCGTTGAACCTAACTGTTAAGTTATTTCCTTCCAAGTATGTGTTGTTCGCACTTTCCCATAAAACATGCCTTGTTCCGTTCAATAATTGTATTTTCGAACGAGTGTTAACTACCCATTCCTCGTTTATTGTATAGTTAAGGTCGTATATCTCAACCCATCCATCGCATACACTTGAATTCCTGAGACCTATTTTATCTTCGAATACCGTTTCCTGGTTTGATTTTATGCTTGAGTTCCTTTGGTACTGGTCGTAAAAAACTCCAACGGTGCTAACGTTTCCAACTGCTGATATGGTTTTTTTGGCAGCTGCGTGGACCATCGCTGAAAAAGAAAGGAAAGTGAGGAAAGCTAGCAATACCACTAAAGATTTACTGTGCATTTTTCCGACCTGTTAAAATTTAAGCTGACTCTACCAATATGTGGCCTTCGTCTACGTCCACTCCTGACTCAGTATCTCTCAAGTCAATGTCTATTTTGAGTATGTTATCTCCTGTAGCGAAGTCTGGAGAAATCGTTCCTGTGTGTAGTAATATGTCAAAAACGTATTCTCCTGATTCTGGAAGCTCAATGGTTGTGTCTATTTCATCTTGGTCTTCAATCTCAGAGGTTAAGTCAGATACTAATTTCGGATCGTCCTCGTGCGTGTAAACCTTTATTGACCTCAAGTAAGCGTCGTCCTTTGCTTGTCCAGTATCTTCGTTAACCAAGTAAGCATTGAAGTCCATTTTCACTGGACCGCTAACCTCTATTACTATTGGAAACTCCCAGTCCTTTGAATCAACATATGGATATGCTGTTGCGTTCCATCCAATTCTAGTCCTGTAAACACAGGATGCGTAATTTTTTCCTAAAATGTCGTCTGTTATGTTACAGTCAACCTGCTCGGTGAAGTCCGAAACAAAATTACCTTCTGTTGCCAAGAAAGCGTCCTCCAATTCTCCAGTGTATTCAACAACCACCGGAGCTGGTCTGGTAATCTGATAAAGTGCTATGCCTACGAAAGCAATTCCCAGCAACGCAAATATGAATATGAAGGCCAACATTGCTCCTGATATGCCCTTCATTAGTTTTCACCTTTTATATAACCCTCATCTCCCAGCTTGGGAGCTTTCGCCTGGGTTGGGTAACGGCAACCTTTTGGTTGCCGAGGGGTCGATAGGGTAAAAAAAACACCTACCGACTTAATTCAATATAGAAAAAATGTATATTTATAAGTAAACTTTACAACAGTTTTTTAGTTGTGTAAAGTTTTTGACAGAATGTAGATTTCCTTTCTTTCAGGGGTTTTTCTAAGCTTGTAGTAAGCCCAAGCAGACTGTGCAAGGAATGCCACGAAACCAGTTATTATTGCATCAACCTGGAATCCAAATATCAAGGCACCTGTTAGTATTATAGAAGATCCTATTACTATTGGAACTAAAGTGGTTGTTAAAACTTCTGTTAGGTTGTTCAAGTTTTTCACTCTTTTTCTGTTAACATAGTATTTTCCGTTTTTTCTGTAAGTTATTCCTTTTTGCTCCAACCTCTCAAATACATCTTTAGCTCCTTGTCTGCTCAAGTTATAGCCATGCTTCTTAACTCCGTTTGCTATATCTCCATAAGAAACCCTTGGTCTCTCAAGCAATGCGAGTATTACAGCTCTCTCTTTTGAGTCTATGTCTAAAAGTTTCCACTTCACTTAATCACCGCAACAATCAACCATGCTACCATAACAACTGCCAGAATAAGTATTAGGTACTTGAAGAAAGACTTTCCTATCTTGGCTATTCCAAGTAGAAACGACACTAGCATGGCAACAAAGATTAAGCATGTTACTATGTAGCCGAAATACTCTGGAGTGCCTGGAGGCGATATTGAATTTATGAAAGCCCCAGTCCACGAAGCTAGGTCTATTATAACCCCTATAGTTCCCTGTATCTTTTCTCCCCAGGGATACTTTGCAAACCTGTCAAGCACCGATTCATTGATCTCGGTTCTGTTTATTACCGTGCCTGTCTTGTTGATTATTATAACGTCTTCTGAATAAACAGATGGGATTAGAAGCAGCAAAATAAGAATAAATGATATTTCCCTCATAATTATAATTTGCTTTTTAAATTTATTATTTAAGTTATGCAAAGACAGCAATATGGATTGCCAAACAAATCTTTTACGATTTTACCTCCAGAATCTATGCATAAATCATAAATGCATGTAGGGTTGCCTTGACATGTTTTGTCAAAACGCTCTAAAAAGCCTCCATAATAACCACAATAAGCGTTGCACTGAAGCTGAACCAAGTATGGATTACATACAAGTAGTATAATGAACAGTATTACAACCAGCGAAACTGCAACCAATATTTTTTTATCAATTCCCATATAATTAATTTAAGTAAAAGCATTTAAATATTTATTCACGACTGTTCCATTTTCTCAGAAATACTTTTCTTTGTTCAGGTGGCAACCTTGCTGTTTCAGGAGTGGCAATTGGAGAAACTACAGGAAACTTGTATGCTTGAGCACCTATTATCGAAGAAATTAGCAAATAACCCTTCTTTTTAGCTTCTTTAACTAATTCTTCACCTTCTTTTGTTGTTTTAAAATCCGTTGTTACGATTTTTATGCCATTAACGGTTTTTACTTCTTTTTCAATCGGTTTGGCAGCTAGTTTAGAGGCACAAACCACACTACCTTCTATTTTAGTTCCATCTTCGAAATTTATAGGATGCGGAGTACAATTTATGAAAGTAATACCATCTATTACTTTTTTTGGAAATTCTTCAATCAGATATATCACCTTCTTAAGGTAGGTTTAGGATAACCATAACCCCTATAAGTATTATAACGAGTAAAATCGTAAAGGCTAACAAAGCTGCAGTCGATTCTGTATCAATTTTCATCCACTCATCTCTACTATTAATTAGTAAATCAGTATTTAAATATTTCCACTATATATGGACCGGCCGGGATTTGAACCCGGAGCCTCCGCTTATCTTAGGCG
>Ga0190363_1000533_pt1 | contig 22524 bp, 14 predicted proteins | sample 48721867_MG_FD_161272 | JGI IMG/M metagenome (GOLD analysis project Ga0190363, IMG submission 161272) | Hydrothermal vent microbial mat bacterial communities from Southern Trench, Guaymas Basin, Mexico - 4872-18-6-7_MG | ecosystem: Environmental > Aquatic > Marine > Hydrothermal vents >... | reverse complement strand
GCATGTTTTCTATCCTCTTTAAGTTCTATTTAGATATTGACAGATGGCCTTTTCAACATTTACATAGAGATCCGTATCAAGAAGAGAGATATTTTTATAAAGTGGAATTTTATCTTAAGCCCATCTTCTTTAGAAGATTTAATAGTAGATCTGGCCTATTAGTGCCTATCACATCAACGTTTAGGCGTATCATCTTCCTCATATCTTCTAGTTCATCTGGATTCCATACTGACACCTTTAGTCCTCTTCTATGGGCTTCCTCTACAAGATTCGAGTCTACATTCTTATAGTATACGTGGATTGCTTCGGAGTGTACGTCGATGGCTCTCTGGCAGATGTCTCCTTGAACATCGAAGAATAGGGCTCCCGTTCTTAAAGACGGGTTAAGATCATGAACCTTTTTAAGCAGTTCATGCATGAAGGAGGTTATGACCACTTCTCTTTCAGCCCCCCTTCTCTCGACTAAATGAACTGTTGGCTCGGTTGCTTCTGCAGCTTTGAGCTCTATCTGAAGTATAACCTTGCCCTTTGTGAGGTTTAGAACCTCCTCTAAAGTAGGTATCTTCTCACCTTTACCAGCGTCAAGCCTCCTTATCTCCTGAAATGTTAATTCTTTAACGTATCCATGTCCATTGGTTGTTCTATCTACGGTCTCATCGTGGATCACGACTAGATGACCGTCCTTTGTAACGCGAACATCAATCTCAACTCTATCCACCCCTAAATCGATAGCCTTCCGTATCGACCTTAAAGTGTTTTCAGGCTCTAACCCCGCTGCACCCCTATGACCCGTGACCTCTATCATCACTCATCAACTTCGATTCCTTTATATCACAAAAATAGAGAATAAAACAGTTTTCCCAGAGACCGATCTTCAAGCCTCATTTTCCAAATGTAGAGTTGTAACTCCAGCTTCTTATGATCGGGCAGCTCTTCCATGTGACCTGCGTCTTTCTCTGATAGATTATAATGGAACATCCTTCCTCTTTAGAAGGATGCTAATTGTATGGGTAGGCTTCTATTATGAGGAGGCTTTTAAACTCGGAGAGACTTGGGTCTTTCTCTGTTGAAACTTCAATGATCCTCGATTTTCTAGGTGGGATATCGAAGAAGTTATCGTTGAATCTAGCCTTTACTTCATCGAGTCTCATCCATATAGCCTTTGCATAAACGTCTGAGCTGAGAGAAACCTTGAATTTAGCCGTATCCGACTTGGTTTCAATCTTTATGTTTGGTTTAGGCAGCTTTAAGTGTTTAGGTTCTTAAACTGTTTTTGTGTCTTCGTATATTGCATCTCCATCTTTTTCGAGAACTACTGATAGAACTCTGTCGCTTGATAATGGGAGCTTATCTAGGTTTCTCTCAATGACGAGCTTTGATGTGTACGGTGGAGCCTTCTTCTTTACCGTTAAGATCCGGGAAGCCTTTAAGCCTCCAGAATCCATCTAATAAGAATTCAATTATACTCATGCTGTTACACCATAAGTGCTTAATCACCAGTTCTATGATGAAGTTTTTCTAATCAGCTTTTCTGTTTTTACATGATTTTTCATGCAGAGATTATAGAAGAATTGTGGATTTTAAATTATGTCTAAATGTTATCTGCATGCTTGTATTTGCAATTTATTCTCTAAATCTAGCGTATTCTGAATTTTTCGGGTTTAGAAGTCTCCGTTGCGGAAAGGCAGGAATGCTGTCTTTACTTATGCCGTTTAATCTTCTCCTTGTATGATTATTGGGTTTGTCCAGGCGGTTCTTCCTTTATCGTCTTCAGCTTCTATTCTTATGTAGCCTTCATTTCCCTTTATCGTGTAGGTAGCTTCGTCTATGGGCTTGTCTGAGGCGAAGAATCTTCTTCCAAGACCGTTCCTCGCTAAGAAGTTGATGACTTGCACAGGCGAGGTCTTGACGCGTATCTCTTCACCTCGGATTTGAACGTCATGTATCTCCGGTCCGGTGCTTGAATAGAAGAGTCCACTTCTAAGGCTTTCCATTAATGATTCTCTGTTTAGTCTGTCTGCTTTAACCATGATCCATCCCTTACATGTATCTGTTGGTCTTTGGAGAGTTAGGCCTCCATGAGCGTCGTCCACCGCAAATCCGTAGGTGTATATTCCTCTATAAAGCATGTTGTCCCAGTAGACGGTTGAGTATCCCTTAGCTACGGATACGTCGCATGTGGCGTTGTAGATTTCTATTCCTAGATATCCATTCATTTCTAGCAGATCTTTTAGGGTTAATGCGCTCCAGTATGGATGAGCTATTATGACCTCTCCGCCTTGTCTGGATACCTCATCTATTATCTTTTGAGGATTGCTTTCGGTTCTGATCTCTTCCTTTATGTTGAATGCTGCTAGATGGAGATTTCCGACCGCGATCTCTTCTCCTGGGAGAATTATGAGGTTCTCTAGACTTTCGGAGAGTTCATTTATGTTTGTCAGTTTTCCGTGATCGGTTATCGAGAGGAAATCGTAGCCGTTAGCTTTGTATAGGAATGCAATTTGGGATGGTGTGAGCAGACCGTCAGAGTTTGTGGTGTGGGTGTGAAGGTTGCCTTTGAACCATGAACCCTGCATGTTAAAGGGGTTTGGGAATGCTATGCTGCTCATGAGAAAGCATAATTGTTAAAGGCTGTATTTAAGGATGAAGGAAGACGCCTTTAATCTTTCACTCTTAGAGCACATTTATAACTTCTAGCTCTTCATATGGATTCTTTAAGCGTTCCTTTTCGGGACGATCATCCAACACGTAGCATATCATCTTCTTCTGTTTCGCCGCGTTTATTGCAAGGGCCATGCAGAGCGCTGCGGGTTTACCGGACACGCAGATCACATCTGCCTTCGAGACTATCTCTTCAGCTTTCTTTATTGTCTCCTCTAGGTTGCTTGGATCAACTGTTGAGACGATGATTTTGGGTATGCGTATACCCCTTAAGATAAGAGCGTTTCTGAATTCTTCTAGCTTCTCATCCACGTCTGACCGTGTAGAGAGTATATACAATGTTGTCGGATTATAAATATTCACTAGGTTATAGAGTTGGCTGAGAGACGGATCGTATGGGGTGGCAACCTCGAATGTCTTGGCGTTCCATTCGAGGATCAGTTTTCTCACGTATGTCGCTGTTCTATGAACTATCTCTCTGGCATGTGAGGGTGGGCCCTCCGGAGTACAGAGCAGTGTTAGGTTATAGTTGCTGGATTCAGATTTTTGGACGGTGAGTTCGTTATGGCTTCTATAGCCTAGCTCCGGAGGGCTATATATGAAGCTTATTTTTCTGGCCTCCTCGCTTATTTTCTCGAGCTTTATGCTTTCCCTAGTTACTCCTCCGGACTCTTCCAGTCTATCGAGTATGAACGCTGTGAACGGTTCGATCTCTCTTTGTAGAATCTTTATCGGCAGATCGATCTTCCAGATGTTATCGGCTCCTTCAGGCCTTTCGCTTTCTCTGATTCTCCATCTTCTCAGCAGTGATGGTGTGACAAGAGTGGATGACTGGAGGGCTGGAATCAGCGAGCCTAGGATCGCTGTGGCTAGAGAGAAGAAGAGAGCTATGAGTCCCCACTCAGCCGATGTTTTCTCTCTTACTTCTAGTGCTCCGAAAATCGGGTTGGATGCTAAACGGTAACTTGAGATTCCAAGCAGATATCCGAATCCTCCTCCAATGAAGGCTAATACGATTGCTTCGGCCACGAAGAGCAAGGCTATATGAGTCGGGTTTAATCCGATTGATGAGAGCGAGGCTATCTCTTCTCTTCGTTCTCTAACCGATCCTAGCATTGATGCTCCTATGTTAAGGATCACAAGGCCCATTAGGAATGGGATGAGTCCTAATCCCTTCTCTTCTACATAGCTTCCGAGGGTCTGCCTCACTAATGATCCTGGATGCGAAATGTAGACGTCGTAATCATATGTTAATACGATTGTTCTAGCCATCTCTTCGTAGTTTTCTTTGTTTCTGAGCTGAATGGTCACTCTGGAGATTGATACTTTAGGTAATTTAAGCGCCTTCTCATATGTTACTATAATTACGTTTTTTCCTGAAGATGGAAATGAGCCGGCGATTGGGTCATACATGTATGGACGTATAGGGTTTCCATCTATGTCTCTCCAGTTCTCCAGCATTTTTGTGTCGAAGAATCCTCTGATGACAAATTCCTGGTTGAATCCGTAGAGGCTGTCTCCAACATTAACCTTCAATAGTTCCTTTAGGTCTGAGCTTATGAGGACCCCTTGGGTCTCGTTGTCCTTTAGGTATTCGCCCTCGACGATTATGGAGTTGAGGCTTGTAACGTTGGCTTCTACGCTGGGGATTATTCCTATGATGCCTAGGACGGTCATGGATTCTCCTGATGTTGAGTAGAGATGCCCGAGTGGTTGGAGGCTGCTGACGGGCGTGTTCTCTGCCTTCGGAGCGATTAATGTTATGTTAGGTTGGGATTTAAGCCAGTCTATGAAGGATTCAGGTATGGGGATGAATTCTCCGATGTTTCCTCCGATGGGTTCGTCTTTGATCAGCAGGGCGTCTACGGGAATGCTGGGTCTAATTGTTTGAGCTACAACTCCATAGCCTGGCGATATGGATGTTAACGTGATGAATCCGAAGACAAGTATCATGATGTTGATGAGGCTCATTATTGTTCTTATTTTTCTTCTTCTAAGGTTGCGGCATGCCATTGAAAAAGCAGCGATCAATGCGCTTTGAATCCGTATGGATCGGCTCTCGCTTTCTTTCTCGGGGAAGAGACGTGGAGCTAGGAGCAGCGTGGATTGCCCCACTATGAGTGATAGAGCGGCAGCCGTTATGAAGACTACTTCATGGACTAGGCGGCATCCTGGAAATAGAAGGTAGAATAGGATTACAAGGCCGATGTAGAAGATTATTCCGATCAGCATGTTTATTGGAAGCGAAAATATCCATTTTCCCATGGATATTTCAAGGATGTTTCTTCTCTCAGCTACGAGATATGAGGATGAGAAGGAGATGAAGAGTAGTATGAATAATATCGGAAAGAAGGATTGGGAGCTGGTTATGATTAATCCTTCAAGATCATCTTTTACTTTTGTAGCGAGGATATATGAGCTTCTGAGCTTGGCGAATGATTGATCATAATCTTTCTTCTTAAGCAGAGATAGAGACTCGTCAAGTAGTCTATGAGAGTTCTGTAGGTCTCGTCTCTCGGCTTCTACTAGGAACCCAGCGTCTCTGCATTCTTCAAGTAGATAGAGACTTGATTTTAAGAGATCCTGTACCTCCTCGATATTTGAGAGGAGGTTGAATTCTCTCATGTCGAGATATAGGATTTCTCCGGGGGAGAGCTTAATATAGCCTGTTTTTCCCGTGACGGTGAAGCTTTCTTTCCATCCCTTCCCCTTATATAATGAATCGAACTCGGCTGTTACCTTTATCGCCACTTTAGTGTTCGCTGGGATAACTACTAGCCGCTCATCGTAGCCGAGTGCATTAACGATATCGGTTTTGCTTCCATAGTCTCTCACTGGACCGGTCCAATAGTTTCCAGTCATTTTTTCTTCTATTTCCTCAACTTCGAAGTAGCATGCGGAGGCTGGACTCTTACTCTTTATTGATCTAACCTCTCCTTCCAGATAGACTGAGGCGGCTTTCTTCATGATGAATCTATGAGTTGAGTTAGAACCCATGGATATCCAGACGCGCCATCTTTGGGGGAGATAGTCGACTCCAGGCGTGTCTTTTCTGTCGCATGTAACGTATATGAGGTATGCTCCTTCCTTACTCACCGTCATGTAGAATCTTCCATTCGAGTCCGTGGAGACCATCCTGCGTATCCTCCGCCATCTCAAGTCTAAAAGTGTGACGTTTGCTCCCTGCACTGGCATGCCTTTTTCATCTACGACGATGCCGGAGACCGATGCCGGAGCCTGCGCTTCATTGTTTATTGTGTTGAGAAAGGTGAGGGAGAGCTCTAGAGATAGGAAGAGAAGGATCACCCATAATCTTCGTGAAGCATACATTCTCTCTACACTTGTAAGCAGCAATCTGCCTTTTTATTTACTCTGGAAACAAGCCTTCTAGTTTTATATATGTTACGTTAAGTCTGGATTTCTTTCTGGAGAGGCTGATTGAGACGAGAATTCATGATTTATGTATAGAATCATCTTCAATCTGCTTTTACAAAAAGAAAAATGAGGGAACTAATCGTTTTTTCTATGCGGGCATGAAGAACTTTATTAGTCCGAGGAAGGCTCCTAGGAACATTAGGAACCAGTAGCCTACGAGCAGCCCAACGCATATTGGCACTACTACCCTATCATTGAGTCTTGTACCGCCAACCCTCATCACTATGGACTTCGCTATCCACGCTATTAAGGCTGGGAATATCCATGCTGTTCCTCCTCCGCCTAGACCGACAGCGACTCCTGCTGGATCTAGAGGCCACCAGACGTAGCGGAAGTTCAGGAAGCTTAGAATCGCTGATAGGATGATTCCTGCCAAAAGGTATGGCCAGAGAGGATCTGCCGCAGGCTGATTCTCAACAGTCGCAGCGTTTGGATGAGTCCATATCCACCATGCGTCGTAGAGCCCCATCGGTGTGTTGTTGGTTCCAACCAGGTAGTCGAACCAGACGGCGGTTGGGAAGCCAATGATTGCTGAGATTATGCCTGTTGCGAGGATCAGCTTTGTTATGTCTCTTGGATGTACTCCCATGTCAACTCCGACTCTGTAGCACATCGGGATTGCATGGGCCATTCCGAACTGGGTGTTGTTCTCTCCCATTATCTCTCCTGTGAATCTGTTTGTCAGCAGCATCGTCGTCGTGTATTCTCTAGCTAGGTCTGGATTTGCGCTTAGTATGTCAGCCGTCATTCCCGGATGCCATAGATACTTGGTGAATGTCATGTAGTGTGTCCAGTCGAAGGGGCCGTACCATGCTGTTCCTATCACGCTTGCGAAGCCAAAGACTCTTGCTGAGGAGAGGAAGATAACCCACATGGTGAATACGATGAGGACTGACCCTGCGGGATTGACTCCTGCAGCGATGAGCATTCCTATGAGGACAATTGTTGAGATGCCGATAAATGCCCATCCAAGCATGTGTGGAATCGCTGCTTCCTCGGTTTCCTTCTTAAAGAGGCTCTTCATATATGATGAGTTGAGAACGAACCATGTGAGTATTAGGCCTATGAATGCTCCTAGCCATATGCCATTATACTTGAATGGCGGCTGCCCCAAGAGGAAGCCTGCCCTCCATCCTGCCTCTTGGATTCCAGAGTAGTATCCCATATACCATGCTACTTGCGCCGGTATTAGAACTCCGAATATCTGGAAGACCCAGATGGAGAAGAGAATCTTCAATGGAAATAGGAAGAACAATGCGTAGATCATCGGATTTACTGGCAGGAACGCCCATACCGGTATGACCTTTGTGGCGGGGACACCTGCGAGGTTTATCACTCCGAACCACCAGCTCAGGTATGGCGCGGCTGACCAGCCGTATATGTCTGGGAACGCTGGGTAGAGAGCATGTAGAATGACTGGCAGTATTGAGATTGCTCCTATGATCCATCCTACGAAGAAGAATTTGAGTCTTGGGTCTCCCTCTTTGGGAGCGGTTATCAGCTCTATTGGAAGTGTTCCTGTCGCAGCTGCTGGATATGGCAGCCTTTCAATCTCGATCCATCTTCTCTCTAGTAGGGCGAGCCATCCAGTCCAGAAGAGAAGCCACATTATTGCGTATACTGTCCACCAGCCTATCCATGATCCCCAGGCACCCATTGGGGCTGCGACGCCTCCGGTCTGAATAAGCGCTACCAGATCTCTATCGGATGGGCCGAATACGAAGGAGTTTGCGACTGCGCTTGTGTATGGCTCGAATGTTGTTAATCTGATCCTCACAGAGTTATGAAGTATGCCGTATGGAACCATTGAGTAGCAGAAGACGAATGACATTGATGCGACTGTGTAAAGTAGAGCGAGCTTCTGTCTGCTTACTCCTGAGAGATCCGCCACTCTTGAGATTATTAGGATTACGAATAGCACGATGAGGGGGCCTGTGAATGACCCGAAGATCATTGACCAGGCCCAGGATGGTGAGAATGGTGCTGAAAGAACTCCTGCAAAGCAGAGTATAACTGCAACAATTATCATCTGCATCCATGTTCTGGATGTGAGAATGCTTTTGACTTCTGTGCTCATGTTTCATCTTCCCTCCAAATTCATATTTTTGATATTTATTCTTCCTTTTACTTTTTTCGTCATATTATATAAGCTTAATCATGATAGCATCATAAGCTTTTATGATGTTTTTGGGAAAACTCATTGAGGCTTAGAGAGAATTATTGAATCATAGATTTTAAGCAGAAAAATTGTGTGCGGGCTATAAAGGGGGCTTTAGTAGGGCATAAGCCAAGTTGCCCTAGAGAGAAGAGCTATCATTCTGAGGATTGTGTCGACCATTCCGCTTCCAAGGGTTATGCCTATGAAGAAGAATCCTTTATTTTTGTCCCAGAATTCTTTCCCTGCGAATCTTCCTATCATGGCTGAGCCTACTGACCCTAAGAACTGGGCAAGCGCGTCTGGGGGAACCATAAGCATTCCTGTGATCATCGCGACTGGAATCGAGGGTACATGCAGTACGAAGTCCGAGATTAAATATAGCACTGTTGATATGCTGAATCCAGTTAGCATCCACTGTTCCCTGAAGAGGAAGCCCTTCCAAAGCCATTCCTGCCATCTCCAGAAGTTCATAGCTTCAACTGGCCATGCGGAGATTGTGTATGGATAAGCGTAGCCGGGGATGGGGTTCAGTTTCCAGAAGAGGGAGACGAAGAGGAAGCTTCCGAGGAGGCCGAGCACTACTAGGAGGAAATATGTCTTCGTATATTCTTTTAAGTCTACTTTTAGTATGGAGGCCATCTTTAGCTGTTGAGCTATTCCGGAGCCGCCCAGGAATAGAACCATTCCGGGAGGGATGAACCATATGTCCAGCCCTCTATATCCGCTGAAGTATATCATGGCTTCCCGTAGATAAGTCTGGTTTAGATCGAATCCTAGAGTGATACCGGCTGAGTGCGTCTGGAGGAGAGTCATTACGAATGATATTCCAAGCGTGAATATGAGCAGAATCCAGAGTGGAAAGCCTGGAACGAGAAGTTTGGATAAGATTATTGCGAGAGCCGCTGTGCAGAGATATATTATGAGCAGATACTTGCTTGTGAATAGTTTTTCTCGGGCGCTTTCACCGGAGCTTAGCCCCGTTCTTACTCTGCTGAAAGCTTTAAGCACGGTTTTGTATCTTACGAGAAGAGGGATCACTGCGACTGCTATGGCCCATCCTACGATGAGGCTATTCCAGAAGTATAGTCTTGAACGTTGATATAGCCATAGGTATCCCTGTCCCGGCTGCCATTTACTCTCATCCGGCCACATATCATTCATTGTTACGTATGCGCTTCCGAAGGTGTATAGTGCGAGGTTTGCGATGAGCTGGGCTGCTGTGAATTTTATGGGGAGGATGAATCCAATGATGTAGGGGATCATATCTGTCGTGAAGACGAATGAGGCCCCTGGAGCCATCGTCTCGACTATATGCGTCAGATCGATGGGGTAGCGTGGAACTAGGGGGATGCCCATCACCTGTGTAAGTCCGCCAGTTGCGGCTGAGTAGATTATACCTGCGATTATCGCTAGAACTATCATTCGTATCTTGTCTCTGTCTCTTTGTCCGAAAGCGTTCATTGTTTGGGCATCCCAAGATGCGAATGGGAATTCTAGCTTCTCTTCTTCCACGTATAATCTGAAGGCTAGAAGGCCTAATGTATAGTTGGCGAAGGCTGTTAGGACGACTGGGAGGATTACTTGGACGAGTATGGGCAGCGCCCAGGCTGAGTCGAAGAAGGTTCTATTCATCATGGATCTTAAAGCACTTTCTCCTATAGGTGAGAAGAATGGCGGAACCTTCTCTTGTAGATGAAACATGCGGGCTATCTCTGAATTTGCGAAGTATTGTTGACGTAGGAGATATGCGAAGTAATATCCTGTATACATTAAGCCGAGAGACTCGGTTATTCTGATTAGGAAGATCTCCTTCGAGTTGAGGGGGTTTCCAAGCATTCGGGTTAAGCCGACCCAGAGAAGTATGACCGCCCAGCTTGTAAGCGGGAGACCCCAAAGTCCGCTGACAAGCCAGTTATAGATCATTGCTGGCTGTATTATGAAGACTACGAATAGGAAAGCCAGCATTGTACGCCATGTTAATCCTTTCTCAGCTTTTTCTACGGGGACTTTTACTTCTCCCATATCCTTTTAGCCTCCTTAATATAGCGCTCCTTTTCATCTGGGCTGAGTGCTCTCCATAATAGGAACTGTTTTCGAACCTCATTTAGTAATGCTCTATTTGAGGTGATCCAGAGGTTTTCAACACCCATTAATCTTCTTATAAGAATCTCGAATCTGTATCTTTCAGCTTCTTCTTGGAGGCTGAGTATGTCAAAGTCCTGTATTATTCCGGCGTCGAAGGGTGAGAGTTGAAGCCTCGCTCTTAGGATTCTTCTTCTTTCCTCCCGGATCATCTCGATGGGTTTGAGGAGCATGAAGAGACCTGTTCTTTCAGTTGATGATGCCTCAAAGTATTCTCGGAGGAAGTTTAGGATTCCCAGCGTTTCTTCTTCAGTTGCATTGAATGGTAGACTGATGCTCCATAAGTTTCCAACAGGTTTACTCTCAATCCGCCACTTTCTAAGCAGGGAGGGAGTTGCCAGACTTGAAGCTCTCATGATGGGATATATGGATGAGAGGATTGTGGCTCCCATCATGACTCCCATAACAATCAGTACGACTCCTGAGGAGACGTTTGGTATTAGATCCGCTGGGAATAGGTTCAGGTTCCAAAGTGCATATGTTACGCCTGCCCCGGATATGTATCCGAGGAAGCTTCCAATGAAGGCGAGGGCGACGCTTTCCATTACGAATATTGAACCTATATGACGCGGCGAGAGTCCAACTGTGCTTAGAGTCGCGATTTCTCTTCTCCGCTCGTATACGGAGCTAAGCATCATTGAGAGGATTGAGAGGGAGGAGAGTAGAAGCGGAACCATAGTTGTTTGAAGTCCGCTCATAGCGTATATGTCTCTTGAAGCAACCTTGCTGGAGACTCCCTCCTCCTTCACTCCATAGAAGACGTCGAATGGAAGTGTTAGGACCATATCTAATGCGCGTTTCCACATTTTTTCTTCTGTAACTGTAGATGCTGCCCTTACCGAGATGACGTTGGGCTGAACGTTGAAGTAGGTTTTAGCGAACTCATATGGGACAATTATGAATTGGCTTAGGCTGAGGTAGACGGGTCTTCTACTCATTGATGTGCCTATACGATCCAGAGGTGAGATTGGCTCTAGATCCAGATCTTTAGAGAGAAGTGATGTTCCAACATTATCGTCTAGGATGCCCATGACCATTACGGGAATTCCGTAAAGGTTTATTTTTGAACCTGCTTCAACCTCGAATCCTAGATCGCTACTTAATTTTTCCGCCGTGCTCTTGCTTATCATCATTGCATTTACGATTTTAGGAGCAAACGCTGTTCCCTGCCCTGGTAGAATCGCGTCTTCCAGCATCTTTGCCTCTTCAGGCGTAATGGCAAGTATAGCTGCAATCGATGTGTTTTGAGATTGAGACCATTTTACTAGTATCTGTCTTCCCGGAGGATATATCCATGCTCTAGGATTTGTATGGAACTCACCTATTCCTTCAGCGACTATATCTTTTACTCCTAATAGATAGACTTCTGAGATTGAGATGTCCATAACGTCTGGGGCGGGCCTCTTCAAGAGTATGCCTGAGTATGGGGGAGCTCCGAGAGATGATCTATATGTCAGGGCCATTACTCCCATCGTTGTGAAGATCGTCATTGCTGATATGGTTATTATGATTGTTGATAGGGTTAGGCCTGTTCTCAGCGGCCTCTTCCTAAGGTTCTCTATTCCCATCGAGAGAGCTGAGATTACTACGCTTCCACGTTCTATATCGGAGGAATGGAAGCCTAGAACAGTCTTGCTTATAGTCTTGATGGCATCGTTAAATTCGCCTATGACGACGTAGAATAGCAAGAATGAGAACAGTATGACTGCTAAGCCGTCGATAAGCATCCATATGTTCGATGAGATTGTGTATCCGGGATGAACTATGCCAAGAATACCGTTTGTTATCAAGAATAATGCGAGGATTATCGCCATTCTTTTAGGCCCGGTCTGCCTTCCGGATACGAGCCTAGCTATTAGAATTATGAATGCTGCGGATAGGAAGAAGAAGAAAGTGGCGGTATTGACAACGTCATATATGAGTGAGAAGGATGAGAGATAAGCGCGAAGAGCGTTCTGCCATAATCCTATATAATATGAGTAAAGTTTACCTGCCTCTTGATTCTTGATGGCTTCGTCGGCTAGTTTCCGGAACTTGTACATTCTTTCAAGATGCATCATCAATTTCGGATTGGCAGACATCTTCGACAGTAGAAAGCCCGCTCTGCTGTCAGCAAGATAATACATGTTCTCAACAACGTCGAATAATGTTAAAGTTAGGATTTCACCTGGCTTTAGCATGTATCCCCGGCCATGTGGAGCTTCTCTGGAGGCATTGTTAAGCACGGCGATTATTCTACCTTGACTCTTTACAACTACTTCTGCCGGTATATCTGGCTGAATGAAGACCATGGCTTCGGGCCATGGCGCCAGCGTGTCTCTCCAAACGAAGTAGCTGTGGGAGATGAAGTTGTAGGCTTCAACGGTGAGGCCCATTCCAGCTCCACCTGGCATTGGCTCCTGGATAGTTAGTGGATCGAAGATGCCTACGAGGCAGATTGAAGCAGTCTTAAAGACCGGGATATATCGGAATCCCTTCGTCGAGTATATGCTGAAGGCTCTTGCTACCTGTCCGCTCGCCGCTAGGTATGCTAGGGCTTCAGTGCCTGCCGTGAGCACAGGAGCCGCCGCGGCTGACTGCTGGCCGAAGAGGCCTCCTACTCTCAATTTCTGGGCACCGAACGGTCCTGTGTCTGTTGCGTATATGATGTCGCCTGTCTTCGGATCTATAATGTATGCCTGTGCATCTATTCCTGTGAGAGGCTTTATACCCTTTAGAACTACTCTACCTCTTGAGTCTGGCTTAACAATTGTTGTGAAGCCCAGGGGAGAGCCAAGCATACCTATGGCTCCAGCTTGGGTTGGCTGTATTGGAGGCGCGGCGAACTGGCCTACCGTCACTCCTTGAACAACTACGCTTCTTGATGGGCCTTGCCCTCCGCTCGCTGAGAAGCCGGCTACAACAACGGATCCAACTGGATTCATAATTGCTCCGACGGAGACGAAGAAGATAGCATCTTTATGTTGAAAATCGGTGAACCAGTCTGTCTGTTTGTCGTATTGCGCTAGCTGCAGGGTTACTGTGATTAGGCCCCAGTCTGTAGCCACTCGTTTTGGAGCTAGGAAATAATTTACTTCCATATTTGCGGAGTTATAGAGTATTGGCCATAAGATCGTTACTTGCTTTCTGAGGTTTTCTTCTTTTTCAGGCGTTATCTTCTCGTATTTATCGAATGGAGTATACTGATAGATTCGGAACGCATTTGTCGTTACGAATCCTACGGCTCCGCCGTAGCAGGCCTCAGTGAAGACTTCAGCTTCAAAATATCGTAGGAAAGGCTCGAATGGAGGTGAGCTAGCTATCCAGCTCGGATAAGACCATGTGACTCCGTCGATAAGTTTGAATTCTTCGCCTAGCTCCGCTTCTAAGGCGGGTTTCCAATTGACGAAGATGTCCTTAAGCCATCCTGCATATCTGGATGCTAGGGTGCTTGGCTGATTATAGCCGTAAGTTGATCCCGTAGCGTATACTGCGAGGACGTCGCTTTCACTGGCAATGTCTAAGGTTAGCATCATCTTGATTTTAACGCCTAATTCGCTGAAGTGATCCTCAACGAATTCTCTGGCGCCTACGAGCCCCTCATAGTGCCCTGCGAATGCAACTAGCCATATCGTCCTCTTCGGAGGATTAATTGTGAGAAGCCTTGAGATTTCTAGTAGGAAGGAAATACCCATTGAGTCGGTTGCGCCTGGAGAGAGCTGGGGAACAATCGACCAAGAATCATAATAAGCACCAATTATTGCAACTTCGCCTTTAAGATTAGGATCCGTTCCCTCCACGACTGCAACGATATTTGAGACGACGCGGCTTTCCCACTCCATTTGGGAATCGATCCAGATTTTCACCTCTTTATTCTTCTCGAATAAACTCTTAAGTAGGGATGCTGTTTGCCCAGTTACATATAGTCTTGGAAAATTCACGGGAACGCTGAAGACTTTTTGAAGAGATTGAAGCGCAACTGTGTCTTCAGGTTCTAAGAAAATTACTCCCTTAGCTCCATAAAGCAAAGCGTTCTTCCAATACCATCTGTCATTGAAGTCCATCAGAACGAAAGCGTCTTTAGCATTAATTCCCTGAAAGTCTTCTGGAACACCCCCCTTTGCATATACTAATCTGTCACCTTCGATTGGACTGGTATATGGACATGGATTCACGTGATTAGGCCAGAGCGGATATGCCTCGCCTTCAATTGTCTTACCATCTGGAAGCTCGATTTTAATTGATGATCTCCTAACTATCGGCGTAGTTGCTGTGAAGTTTTCAAATCTAACCTCTAGGCCTAATGATCTCCAGTAGTCTGCAATGTAATCGGCCGCTCTATAGAAGCCTTCATATCCAATCACCCTAGAGCCGAAACTTGATAGGGTCCTAATCGATTCGAGAACGTTATTTAAGTCGGGATGAGAGAGATCATTCTCCTGAACGGGATAGACTTTTGAGGAGAGAATGTTGATATTAATCGAGGAATTCAAGATAAGTAGTGTTGAGAAAAGGAAGAAGAGCAGGCTAAGAGGACTTTTACGCCGCATCACTGATCTTTCCTTTATTTGTATACGGGATACTTCGTATACGGGATACACGTCTTATAAAAATTAATCGATTATAAAAGTTTTCTCCTAACAAGATTTTTGAGTACGATTAACGTAAATTCTTCATAATGGTTTGGATGAGAAGGTCGAATAAGAAGATGAGAAACCGATGCTTTCAGGTCTTCTAGAGAAACGTTCTTTGCGGCTGTCTCTGGCGGTGATTTCTCTAGTCTCTCTGACTGGATACGCCTTTCCTTTCGTCACTAAGTCTCTTCTATCTCCCAGAGCGAGCTGGGCATACCATTATACGGAGACTCTTTTTTCGAATGGAAGTCTAGTTTACGAGTTTAATGCGGATTGGGAGTACTGGATAAACAGCCTCTACAGGGACACACTTATTATCGAAGTGAACGGAACGGTGCATCATAGATATTTTTTAAAGAATGGGTCTTACGTAACGTTCAATTGGACTGATCATTCATGGTTTTTCGTTAATACAAAAACACGAATGTACGGTCAGGGGTACTACACGAGCTGGTGGATTCCAACGAATATTTATTTCGGCGATACTGTCCCCGTATGGAATCTCAATCTGAGAGTTATCGGTTTAGCATGGGTCATAATTGATGGGCAACTCATAGAATGTTGGGTCTTAAAGTATGAGAGGCCTAGAGAAGAGTACACCTTCCTTTACGAGAGAACAACGGGGCTCTTCGTTAAGATGGTCTTTAAAAGAACCGTTGGAAAGTCTCAGTTGACAGCTGAGAGGCAAATTACAAACATGAGTTTTACATGGCCGCTTCTTGCTTTAATGAGGCCTTTCCTGATTCTTATAGCTATAGCCGCCATCATCATTCTCACGGTTTCATATAGAGAGGATCTTAAGAGATTTCTGAAGAAACCTGAAAGGATTCCCGTTATTCTATAGTCTCTATGAAGATGGCTTTGGATAGTGCTGTTCAAAACGAGCTTTTACGTTAGATTTATGTTCAGCTTGGATGGATGCGACAAACTTAAATATTTTCTCGGTCTCCTTGATGCTGTGAGTCCGTTGCGATTAGGATTGCCTAGACCTCCCCTCTTAATCTTTCTATCTTTGATTCTTATTTCTCTAATTTTGGGATTCGGCATAATCTACTCAACCGTTTCAGCTCATAGAAAGGGGGATTATCTACATTTAAAAAGTGATGTTTTAGAAGTTGATTTTCCAACAAACTGGTTTGCGTTCTCTTGGGAGACGGTTAATGAAACAACTAATGGGAAGATTTTCAGCTTTCTCATGTTTGCCTCTAACATGTTTTCTGCGATTTCCATTCAAGTGTTCGATGAGATCGCAACCAAGCAATATATGATGGAGAATAATCTTAGCGATGTTTCTTCAGCCTCATTTAAGGAAACGCAGCGATTTTTCAAGTGGATTTCTAGAAAGAACGAGAATGCCTCTATAATTTCTAGTGAGAACGGAACTTTGAACGTGGGTGCCTCGAAGAGTTCTGCAAGCTTTACAAGGATCCTTATAAAGGATGGCTTTGAAGATAGGGGTTCTTTCTATAATGTAAGCTGTACCGTTCTTTCTTATATGAAGGGGGAAAATCTTGTTCGGATAGCCTTCTGGGGCAAGGATGAAGACTGTGATAAGGCTTCAGGAATATTGGAGAGGGTATTAAACACTACTTTGGTGAAGAGTTATGGCTCTAAGTGATGAAGATTATAAGATAACGAGGTGGGATTTGATAAATAGCGCGATAGGCGGAGCTATATTTTTCATAGCAGCTATCCTGTTATCAGATCTAGCTGAAACTTTTCTTAGGCAGATCTTAGTCTATTTCGGCATCATAGGCGTTATAGCCTTTGACTCTTTCAAGATCGCAAAGGCGATAATAATCTTTGGAGCTGCTTATTTGCTCTGCGGATTCTTCGGCGGACTCTTTACGGGTTATAGATGCGAGAAAAAAGTGAATCTTTTTCTTCTTATTACGGCGTCTATAGGTTTCGTTGCGCTTGTCGCGTTGTCGTTTTTTGTTGGACGTCTCTCTTTGCCTACAGCCTATGTTGATATTTTAATACCAGCATTGGCAGGGGATTTCATAGGGGTCTATCTTGGAGGTTATACTATCATTTGGTCATCTAGGGAGGAGGAGCCGTCGGGGGTTGGTATAGAATTGGATGAGGAAGATTTGAAAAGTCAAGAGGATTCGTCTTCCTCGGAATAGACGGCTATTAAAATCAGGATTTAAAACGAGATTTCTTGCGCGGTCTCAAAAAATTTATAAAATGAGAATATCCTTTTCGCCTACAGCGATACTGTTGTGGAATATGATGATGCGCAGTATTCAATGAGTGCTGAGGAAGTGTTTTAGTTGTTAAAGGGTGTGCATAAACTCAGCGCTGACAAGACTATAATAGTTGTAATGGCTGATTACGGCTTCGACCCATCTCTTCTGTCATATGGTGCTTGCTTATCATCAATCCGATCTTTCGAGATTGAACTTTTTAACGTTAAGATTTTCGCCTTTAGGGGGTGGAATGCTATGGCTGCTTTACGCCGAGGCTGGCGTGGCAGCTGCAGCCATTATAGTCATCGCTTTCTTCATCATTAGAAGAGCAAAAACAAGATAAACGTGAATTGAGATTATCTATGTGAGGGGAAGGGGAAGTTTCTGGGAGATGGAAAGAATTAAAGCGATATTTTGTTTTTTAACTTTTTTGGTTCTGGTTTCTTCTCTAGTTCAGCCTGTTAATCCTCAAATTGGGATGGGGAGATATACTTATTATGGGTTTATACCCTCGAGGATATACTGTTTTAATCCTAATTTTCCTGAGGATTATTCTCCTTTATATTCTGGACCGGATTTTGGTCCTCTACATAGGAGGCCGCCGAAGAATAATTCTGAGATTCTTCATGTTCGTGACTATGGAGTCTTGCTGGTTGTGGGAAATTGGAATTCTACCCATTGCTGGCTGTATGAGCTTCCTACAAATAGGCTATTGCGGAGCTTTTCTTTGAACAGGTTTGAGTTGAAGGCTATAAAGCTTCCAAACGGGACTTTCTTTAAGCTTGTCTCTGACAAGATTGTTTCTGCGGTGATCAAGGGAGGAGCCTTTGTGAATAGAGTTGTCGCTGACACCTACAATGCTGACGTAAGCACCTATTATTTGAGTACTAATGGATCATATGTTGGAAAGGAGTTTATATTTCCGGCAACGCTCTCTGAGGAGGAGTTTACGCCTTACAGGATATTTTCGATTGATTCTGCTAAAGTTGAGGTTTACGAGAATGGTTCGCTTCTTAAAAGTTTTGATCTTCCAGCGAATAGTGTTGTGAGTTTCTACCCTAAAAATGGCTCTGTCTGCTATGTTAAATCGACGGGGTATATAATGGTCTCAGCGTTTCATTTTGCAGAGTCATGCTTTATTCCATCGGTTGAAGGAGGCTTTGTTGGAAAGGTCTTCTATGCGAGTGGAGCGAGGAGACAGGGAGGAAGGGGAGAGGCCTTCTTCCGCAGCTATACTTACATATCGGGTGTTGAAGATGCGAAGGCCAGAATCTTTGACTTGAAGGGAGGGAAGTGGGTTAGGGAGGTTGAAATACCAGCGGGTTCAGCTTCAACTCTTAAGACTGATGACCTGTCCCCAGCGACGTGGGAGACCTCCTCCTATATTCTATACTCGGATAATCCGGTGACTCTCATGTATGTCAGTAACAGCACAGTGGAGGGAGGCGTCTCAATATTTGGACTTAAAGCTGGACAGGAAGCTGTGGTCGTAATACCGGAAGGAGAATCCTACATATTCGCAGCGGAAGACTGCCTGGTGGAGATTGGAGACTTGAAGTATAGGCTTGCTACTGACCAGATAAAGAGGATTCCACAGGGGGTTTATCCGATAAGGACTACGGGAACTATAATTGTTGAGGTTGTTGACCTTACGGAGTATAGGGGCTTGTTAGGCTTCGCTGAGGCCTTACCTCCTGTTCAGACTATTGATTTTTCACCTTCAGGTCTTAAATTGAGGATTCCTCAGGAGGAGACGATGCAGAATTACATTTTAATCGGCGTCGGGGTTGCCGTAGCATTAGCAGTTGTTCTCTTTATGTTATGGAGGAGACGCTGAGTTAGAGGTAAAAATAAAAAATGAGGGTTGATGCTTCTAGCTTTTCTTTCTTTTCATCATTAGGAATCCCGCTACGCCTATTATTACAGCTGCGACTATCCCCGCCATAATGTAGGTTAGTGGGAGGCCTCCGCCTGCAGCTATTGGAGATGGAGTTACGTTTGGCTTAACGGTGGCCCATTGGATGCATGGGACGCTCATTCCGAAGCCGTCTACTCCCTGGTTTGGAGGTATTAGAGGCGTGTGGATTATCTGAACAACTAGGCTCTTATCGGATTTGACCTTATGCATGCCGGGGGAGCTTAATGTGAAGAATGAGTCATTCTTTATTTGAACAGGCACGTCGTCGATCATTACTTGAGCATCTTCACTGGCGAATATGTATGCCTTAACCGTAGAATTTAACGGTAGGAAGAAGGGAGTCTCCTCATTCGGTCTAACCATGAAGTTTGTAACCCCCCTTCCATATGCCCAGCTATATGACCTTTTTATGTTTCCGCTGTGGATGAAGGATAGGGTTATCGGTTTGTCGCTTTCTACAGCTATTGAATAGTCCGGTTCGGATGGTTGAGGCTTTATATTGACGGCTTCTCCGCCTTTGACCTCAACCTCCTCGATTATCTTCTTGTATGCTAAATCCCAGATCTTAACTTTGGTATCTTCCAAGGCGCATATTCTGAAGCCGTAATCCTCTTTGGTATCGAATGACCCTGCTGATCTTGTGTAGAATCTTTTACCGACGAATCCTCCCGTGGCTGAAGGAATGAAGTAGCTGCTTCCTACAGGTTCTCCGGACTGAATCATTATGTTGCCTGTAGACTCAACCTTGTATGCCATGAATGCTTTTAATGAGAGTTGCTTATGAGAGTTGGCATCTAGCTTAAATGAGATTTTGAAGCCGTCTTCTCTCGTTACTGTTACCTGGGCTGGTTCCAAGGAGAAGATGTGATAGGGCTCGCCCGCTAAACCTTGAGAGGCGATGAAGATGAATACTTTGCCTACATAGCTTCCTTCAGGTGTAGTGTAGAATGCTAATGGTGTTGGCCCCTCGAAGTCTTCGGGGGTAGGCACGCTCTCTGATGGAAGCGAGCTCACCAGCATAACGAAGGCGGGATTATTCGAGACTATCTTGAAGATTGTGCCGTTTGGCAATGTTAGGAAATGCTTCTCCATCTTGTTCAAGCTAAATTCCGTCTGCAATGTCCATTGCTTATTCTTCATCACGAAGATTTTTGTTTGGGTATTATCTTCGAATGCGACTATTCCGATTAGGGCGGATGATCGTACGCTTTCGGTGTTTAGTTGCCATCCCGCTGTTATGTCTATTGCGCCGTGAAGTGTATGTTTAGGCTGATATTGATAGATTCTTTCGGGGACAACGCCGTAGTATACATATTCTTCTTCGCTTAGGACCGTTTTACCTGAGATTAATAGTAGAAATGTTAAGACTGCAAGAAGAACTATTCTTACTTTACATTTAGATGTCAATTTTGCCTCCTCTTGAAGTATTTCAGGTTTCTAATGAAGAAGTGTATTGAAAGTTTATAAGATTTCCTTATTTTTTGTATGGCAGCGTTTCTTGCAAAAGGAGGATAGTTGAATGAAAAGTTCTTGATCTGACGATCACTATGGGCTACGCTACTTTTTGCCGCCTCGTTTCATGAATAGTAATCCTAGAGCCGCGATGATTATTATCGCTGCTCCTACAGCTACATAGACTGTTGGAAGCGACTCTCCCGTCAGCGGAGTCAATTTAACGTTAGGTGCGGCATTGACTGTTTGGATACATGGGATGGCTGTGCCGAAGGACTGTATCCCCTGGAATGGTGGGGTTAGAGGCCAGTGTATCACTTGGACTAAGAGATTCTTGTCAGCTATTATCTTATGGAATCCTCCTGTGATTATCTTATAATAGGAGTCAGCCTTGATCGTTACGGGTACATCGTCGATGGTTGCAAGTGTCTCTTCATATGCAAAGATGTAAGCCTGAACTGTAGAGTTTGTTGGTAGGAAGAAGAGGCATTCTTGGTTAGGCTTGACGGCGAAGTATGTGACGCCCGTGCCGTATGTGAGTTCTCTCCGTATAGTGCCGTTGTTGATGTAGGCGATCATGACCGGCTTGCTGCTTTCAATCATTATGGCGTCGGCTTTCGGCCTGACGGATATTCCCGTTCCACCCTTGATCTGTAGTTCACCTATTACGCGTTTGAGTGTTAGATCCCAAATCTTAAGCTTTGCGTCCTCTAAGGCTGTGATTCTGAATCCGTCGTCAGAGGCAGGCCAGTATCCGCTGCTTGCTGCTGAGTAGAAGGTTCTTCCGACGAATCCGCCTTCGACGGATGGGATCCAGAGGCTTCTGGTTGATCTGCCTCCGAAGCCTCCTGACTCTATAACTATGTTGCCTGTAGACTCGATCTTGTATGTCTTGAATGGATAGAGCTGAAGAGACTTGTAGCTGTTTGCTTCCATCTTGAATGACTGCTTCACGCCGTCTTCTCGGGTTATGGTGATGGTTGAAGGCTCCAACGCTATGATCTTAAATGGAGTGCCTGTTGTTCCTTGGCATCCTAGAATGACGAATTCTTTACCGATGCAGCTCCCATCCGTTGCTGTGTAGAATGTTTGTGGAGTCGGAGCTTCTGCGCTGTTGGGTTCGAGCTCTTCGCCTCCGATGTTTCCTCCGAGAAGTATTACGGATACGGCGTGGTTGGATACGACTTTGAAGATCGTTCCATTCGGCAACTTTACGAAGTGTTTTTCCATACTGCCAAGTGTTGCTTCTGAGACAAGCAGGTTATCTGGTAAGGTATAGACTTTTACGGTTGTTTCAGGCCTTGCAGCTATTATGCAGAGCAGTCCGTAATGGGCAACTGATGAAGGATCAATTATGAATCCCTTGGAGAGGTCATACTCTGACTGTCCAGGCAAGGCGGCTTTAGGCCTTGCATAATAGATTCTTTCGGGGACGACGCCGTAGTATGTGTATTCCCCCGCTGAGCATGCGGGTGAGACAAGTGCGAATAGAAGAAAAAGAGAACATGTTAGGAGAAGAGCCATTCCCAGATGTCTTCTGAAAAACAATATTCTCACCCTCGCAATTTAACGAAACAGCGCAGTCTTTATATGAAATTTCATGATTTTAAAGTTTTACAAAATGGAATGTGCTTTGCCGTCCGGAAAAAATTTCTTTAAATAGTTTATATAGGGTTCGGTGCGTCTGGATCGGAATCTTACAGGCCTTAGAATTGGGAAGCGAATAGATCTGCTTTTACGAATTCAAGGTCATTTGGTCTTCTACGCTTCGTCACATGATTTGTATACGCTCTAAAAATTTCGTTCTGCAAAGTGAGGTGGAGGACAGACTTTTTTCAGAATATGATGCTTTATGATTCATGGGATGGTGCGGCCGCCGGGATTTGAACCCGGGTCACCGGCGTGGCAGGCCGACGTCCTAGCCAGGCTAGACTACGGCCGCTGCCCCATCGT
>Ga0190363_1000531_pt1 | contig 22550 bp, 26 predicted proteins | sample 48721867_MG_FD_161272 | JGI IMG/M metagenome (GOLD analysis project Ga0190363, IMG submission 161272) | Hydrothermal vent microbial mat bacterial communities from Southern Trench, Guaymas Basin, Mexico - 4872-18-6-7_MG | ecosystem: Environmental > Aquatic > Marine > Hydrothermal vents >... | reverse complement strand
ACCCTCCTCAAGGCCTCCTCCATCGACAGCCCCTCAGCCAATGCGTCCTCCAGTAGGTGGACGGCCACCTCGCTGTCGGTGATGTCATCCACCTCCGGCTCGTGGGAGGTGAAGGTGTGCCGCCCCCTAAGCTCGCCCCACAGCTCCTTATAGTTGTTTATGATGCCATTATGCATCAGGGCCAGCTCCCCGGTGCAGTCTGGGAAGGGGTGGGCCATCCTCCTAGTGTTGTATCTCGGGTCGTAGAAGCCGTAGCCGAAGCGGCTGTGGGCTATGCCCGCAGACCCCTCCAGGGATTCGATCTCCGTTGTCTTCCTCACCCGTTCGACGGGGCCGATGTCCTTCTCGATCTTGATGACTTCATCGTCGATGACTCCGAGGCCTGAGGCGTGCCCTCCAAAGTAGGCCTCCTGGAGCTCTATGGCTCTAAGGAGCAGCGGGGCGATGGGGCCGTCGCCGACGTAGGCTGCCAGCTGACACATACCGACTCCCAATTCCCTTAAAGGATAGATAAGGGTTGTTAGCCTCCCTCCCCATGATGGGCCATACGCCTGATCTCTCTGCCCACCCTCTCGATCTCCAGTTTTTCGCACTCTTCCAGCAGTCTCTTAAGCTCTGGGCATCCCCGCTCGTATTCGTCGATCCAGCGCTTGGCGAAGCTTCCATCCTGGACGGCTCTCAAGGCTCTGCGCATATTCTCCTCCACATGGTCATCGATGATTTTTGGGCCTATGGATAGGCCTCCATACCTCGCGGTCTCGGAGACGGCTCGATACATCCCGCTGATGCCATGCTTGTAGATGAGGTCGACGATGAGCTTCAGCTCGTTGAGCACCTCGAAGTAGGCGAGCTCCGGTGGATAGCCGGCCTCGACGAGGACTTTGAAGCCCCGCCTTATGAGCTGGTCTACGCCGCCGCAGAGGACGGCCTGCTCCCCGAAGAGGTCGCTCTCAGTCTCCTCCTTAAAGGTGGTCTCCAGGATGCCGACTCTCCCGGAGCCGATGGCCTTAGCCATGGCGAGAGCCTTAGCCCAAGCCTCGCCGGTGTAGTCCTGATACACGGCCACAAGGGCTGGGACGCCGAAGCCGGCCTCGTATTGACGCCTCATCTCCGGTCCAGGAGCCTTCGGGGCGACCATGGTGACGTCGATGTTCCTCGGCGGCCTGATCCTGCCGAAGTGGATGTTGAAGCCGTGGGCGAACTGCAGTGTCTTACCCGCCGTGAGATGGGGTTTCACCTGCTCCTCGTAGACCTTAGGCTGAGCCATGTCCGGTATCAGCATCACTATTATGTCCCCCAGCTCAGCGGCCTCCGATATCGGATAAACGCTGAAGCCTTCTTCCCCGGCTCTACGCCATGAGTTTCCCCCAGGTCTGACGCCTATGATGACTTTCAGGCCGCTGTCCCTCATGTTTAGGGCCTGCGCCCGACCCTGGCTTCCGTAGCCTATGACGGCGATTACCCGACCCTTCAGGATGTCTAGGTCTATATCCTCATCATGGTAGACCTTCATAGCTTCAATCCCCCCTTCTCCAGGGCTGTAGCCCCGGTTCTTGAGAGCTCCACGATGCCTATAGACTCAGCTTCCCTCAGGAAGCTATCTATCTCCCCTGGGCTTCCCGTTATCTCCGCCACTATGTGATCCTCGTCGATGTCAAGGATGAGTCCATGATGGCTGTTCACCAGCCTCAAGGCCTCCTCCCTCGCCATGGGGTCTGTGGTGTTGAGCTTCACCAGAGCCATCTCCCTCACAACAGTTCTCCTAGGGTTGAGGGGCTTAACCCTCAGCACCTCCACCATCCCCTCCAGCTGCTCGATGAGGTTTCTCAGGGCTCGGCCATCGGCTTCGATGGTCACCGTCATCCTCGCTAGACTTCGATCCATCAATGGCCCTACGGTGATGCTTTCGATGTTGTATCCCCTCCTCCTGAACATATTTGAGATCTTGAAGAGGACTCCAGGCCGATTCTCGACGATGAAGGCTATGGTGTTAAGCGGCGCCATGTTCATCCCTCCACCAATATCTCCCTCAACCCCCGACCCGGGGGCACCATGGGAAAGACGTTCTCCTCCGGGTCTATTAGGACGTCAATGACGGTGGCTGTCTCGCTTTCCATGCCCAGCTTCACCGCCTCCTCGAATTCCTCGAGGGAGCCTGGCCTGACGCCGACGGCCCCATAGGCCTCCGCGAGCTTGACGAAGTCTGGGCTGCTCCCCAGGTGGACGCCGAAGTATCTTCTACCATAGAACAGCCTCTGCCACTGAGCCACCATGCCCAGCACCCTGTTGTTGAGGATGATGATGATGACTGGCAGCTTCTCCTCCACGGCCGTTGCGAGGTTGTTCTCCGTCATGCCGAAGCTTCCATCACCGGCGATGTCGACCACCGGCACCTGAGGCCTCGCCGCCTTCGCCCCTATAGCCGCTGGGAATCCCCAGCCCATCGTTCCAAGCCCTCCGGAGCTTAGGAAGGTTCTGGGGGCATAGATGTCGAAGTGGAGGGCTGCCCACATCTGGCATTGACCAACCTCCGTCGTCACTATCGCCTCCTTGGGTAACAGCCTCCTCAGGGTCTTCATCAAGTCTGGGGGTTTAACCCCCTCATCTCGCTCTTCCTCCTCCATCCTCCTCCGCTGCTCACGGAGCTCCTCCAATCGCCTCATCCATCCCTCTTCCCGCCTCCTGGAGATTTGTCTCAGCCTCTCCGTGAGGCCTCTTAAAGCGAGTTTTGCGTCTCCTCTCACCCTAAGCGAGGCCTCCACATTCTTGTCGAACTCGCTGGGATCTATGTCGATGTGGATCACCCTGGCTCCCGTGAACTCCTCCACCCTGCCTGTCGTCCGATCCGAGAATCTCGCCCCCACAGCTAGGAGGACATCGGCCTCTGGAATGAGGTGGTTCGCCTCCCAGGTTCCATGCATTCCGCACATGCCGATGTGGAGTGGATGGCCGCTGGGTATGGCTCCCTTACCCATCAGCGTCGTCGCCACCGGAGCCATGAGGAGCTCCGCCAGCTCTAGGAGTTCCCCACAGGCGTTGGAGGCTATGACTCCTCCGCCGGCGAGGATGATAGGCCTCTCAGCCTTAGCTAGAAGCGTCGCAGCCCTATCCAGCTCTCTCTCATCCGGCTCGGGGTTGATGTGATAGCCCTTAAGCTCTATATGCTCGGGGAACTCTATCTCCTCGACATTTGTCTGGGCATCCTTTGGAAGGTCGACGAGGACCACGCCTCTCCTGCCGGTGGAGGCGATGTAGAGGGCCGTCTTAACGGCGTAGGGTATCTCCCTCGCCCTCCGAACCTGTATGTTATGCTTCGTGATGGACGCTGTCACGCCGATGATGTCAACCTCTTGGAAGGCATCGGTTCCGATCATCGATGTTGGAACCTGACCTGTGAAGGCTACTACGGGTGAGGAGTCGATGTTGGCGGTGGCGAGGCCCGTTACGAGATTCGTGGCTCCAGGCCCAGAGGTGGCGAGGCAGACGCCGACTCGGCCGCTTGCCCTCGCATAGCCGTCGGCCATATGAGCCGCTCCCTGCTCATGCCTCGCCAATACGAAGCGTATGTCAGCATCATATAAGGCGTCGCAGATGGGTATCACGGCTCCGCCGGGGACTCCGAAGAGGGTATCAACACCCTCCCGCTCCAACGCCTTAACGAAGGCCTCAGCTCCGCTCATCTCAGCCATCTAAAACACCTCTCAACGTCCTCTTCCCGTTTTCCTGAAGGTTTCCATAGAAGCTCTGGGCGCCCTTGGCGCCGTATCTCAGGTGGGGTCTCCTGGGATTAGATAAAGCAATACCCCACTTCGCCCATCCCCCTCGCCTGGGGTCTGAGAAAACGATACACTCCTGCGACCCCCATGCTGGGTTAGGGTGAAAAGCATATAGAGGATAAAAGCTTTACCCTCTCAGCCCTTCACCCTCTCCATTATCTCCTTCCAATTCATGATCCCCTTTGGATGGGGATGCCGTTTCATGGATGCTATCTCCCTCAGCTCCTCATCCTCCGTGAGTAAGATGGCGTCGTTGACGATGGCTGAGGCGTATATCAATCTATCGAAGTAGTCTCTCAACCCCGCCTCCATGAGTAGTCTATCGGCGATCTCCTCGATCTCTGGATCCGTGAGCGTCGTCATCTTCAGTCTCTCATCGAATTGTAAGGCTTTAAGCCCCATCCTATAGGCCTCTAAAAGCCCTTCGACTCGCTCCTCGCCCCTCCGGATTAATCTCAGGATGAGCCATTTTGCCTCCACTAACGATACCGGATTATATAGTGCGTGGAATCTCTCAAGCAGCCTCGGGAGGAGTTCCTCGAATCGTAGCAACTTCACATCTATGCCGAAGAGGGGGAGGAGATAGGTTGTGTCTAGGAGCAGCCTATCCATATATCCCCCTCTCCCGCTGTATCTCCTCGCTCAGCCTCTCAGCTTCCTCAGGGGTTAATTCAACGATCCCGGCTCTAATGACGTCTTCTATGGAGGGTATCGCCTCTATGATGAGGCGCCTCCCCTCGATCCAAGCCCTCGCCTTCCCGCCTTCCCGTAAGCCAATACGCCTCCTAACCTCCGCCGTTGTATATATCTCCCCCCTCTTACCGACTCTCAACGCAATCTCAGACATATAATAATCTCGGAGAAAAGAAGTTCCTCGGAATATAAATAAATTTCTGAAGAAGGGTCACTCCACGATCTTATAGACGATGTCTCCCTCCCTCACCCTCTCAACAACCTTAAGCCCCACGAGGTCTCCAGGCTTAGCCTCCTCCACAGCCTCATGCTCGATCTGCATAGAGTCAACGGTCTGTTCAAAGTTTGTTGTATGCCCTTTGATGGCGATGCGATCCCCAACCCTTAGGGGAGCTGTAATCCTAATCACCGCCACCCCGATGCGTGTGTAGTAGTGGGTGACCTCCCCCACCTTCTCCAATCGGGACATGGTTAAAGAGTGGTGGATGAGTGTAAAAAGGTTTCACACCCTTACGATCCTGAATCCCGCGTGTCTTTGATTCAAAAATTTAAGGGCGTCGACGAGGTGAATTGCCGCCCTAACAGCAGCACTCCTTCTTCTCCTCTTCCTCGCAGCAGGGCGGCTTCTCCTTCTCCTCCTTCTCGGCGCAGCATGGCTTCTCTGACATGGTGGAGGTCTTTATGTCGTTATGTTTAAAAAATTTTATGTTAAGAAAATCTTACAGTAAATTTGATCTGTCAAGAGGTTAGTTTATCCTAATAATTCATCATAGGCCGCCGAACCCTTTAAGGTGTGGAGACCTCTTTATAAGTGGATTGGGTTTCCTAATTCATCTTCGATGCTCTAAATGTGGAGCCGTCTATGATGCCGATAGGGTTCAGGGGGTCTGCCCTCGATGTGGTAAACCCCTCTTAGCCATGTATGATCTGGAGAGGGCCTCAAGCCTTCTAGATAGGGCGGCGCTGAGGGGGAGGCCTCCATCGCTCTGGAGGTATAGGGAGCTTCTACCCGTTAGGGATGATCGCTTCATCGTCTCCCTCGGCGAGGGCTGTACTCCACTGTTGAAGGCTGAGAGGCTAGGGAGGCACCTCGGTCTAAGACATCTCTGGATTAAGGATGAGGGCTTAAATCCCACTGGAACCTTCAAGGCCCGCGGCCTGTCCGTTGCGGTCTCTAGAGCCTTGGAGTTAGGCGTAAAGCAGTTGGCTATACCCTCAGCTGGGAATGCCGCTGCAGCCCTCGCGGCTTATGGCGCCAAAGCCGGATTGGAGGTTCATGTCTATATGCCTCGTGATGCGCCTAGGGTGAACATCGTCGAGGCCAAAGCTTATGGGGCTGACGTCACCTTGGTCGACGGCCTCATTACCGATGCTTCGAGGTTGTTGGAGGCGAGGGCTGAGAGGGAGGGGTGGATGGTGGTCTCGACGCTTAAGGAGCCCTATCGATTGGAGGGGAAGAAGACGATGGGCTTTGAGTTGGCGGAGCAGATGGATTGGAGACTGCCCGATGTCATCCTCTATCCCACCGGAGGCGGCACAGGTCTCATAGGGATGTGGAAGGGCTTCCAAGAGCTCCAAGATATGGGATGGATCGATGAGCATAGACCCCGAATGGTCTCGGTTCAATCATCGGGATGCGCACCGATAGTCGAAGCCTTCAAGAAAGGCCGCGAGGAGGCTGAGCCCTGGCCTGGAGCCAAGACCATTGCATCTGGTTTGAGGGTTCCAAAGGCCCTTGGGGATTTCCTCATCCTCAGAGTTCTGAGGGAGAGCCGTGGAACAGCCGTCGCCGTGAGCGACGACGAGATCCTTAACGCCATGAAGTTGATGGCCAAACTTGAAGGAGTCTTCCCCTGCCCAGAGGGGGCCGCAACCCTCGCCGGTTTAAGACATCTCATCGACGAGGGATGGATAGACTCAGATGAGCGTACAGTCCTCTTCAACACCGGAACAGGCTTGAAGTACACCCATCTACTGGAGGCCACACGGTGAATTGATCTGATAGTTGCTGTCAGAGAGAGGAGGTTGAAGATTTATCTTAGGGGTCTACCCCACCCATAGGATGAAGACCGCTAAGGCCTTCTCCCCAGGGCATCTCACAGGCATCTTCCAGATATGCGACGAGCCTGAAGATCCCTTGAGGAAGGGGGCGAGGGGAGCCGGCGTCTCCATAGAGCGAGGAGTATACACCACCCTCACCATAGAGCCGGCTCCAAGGGCATCGTATATCATAAGGATTAATGGCCGAGAGGTGGAGGCTCCCGTCTCAGAGTGGGTTCTCAATCATCTCCTCAAACTCGCCTCGAGACCCTACAGGGTTGTAGTGGATCATAAGGTTGAGATTCCCATCGGAGCTGGCTTCAGCTCCAGCGGCGCCGGAGCCCTCAGCCTGGCCCTCGCCCTCAAAGAGGCGCTAGACCTCGACATCACCACCCTGGAAGCTGCTCAGGTGGCCCATAGGGCCGAGATCGAATGCCGGACGGGTTTAGGCTCCGTCCTCGCATGTCTCACCGGAGGGATAGGCATCACCATCGAGCCTGGAGCACCTGGAGTTGGTAGACCCGTTAGATTTGATCCCCAAGGCCTGGTGGTTGTCTATCTCAATTTCGGCTCCATACTGACACCTGGCATCCTCTCAGACCCAATTCTAAGGGGGAGGATAAACGAGCTTGGAGGCCGACTCGTAGAGGAGCTCCATAGAGATTGGAGTCCCAGGCGCTTCATGAAGCTCTCAAGACGCTTCGCGGAGCATCTCACCCTCATAACGCCGAGGCTGAGAAGGATATTTGAACGGGTTAACGAGGCTGGATTACCTTGCACCATGGCGATGCTGGGTGAAACCCTCTTCGCGGTCGTGGAGGAGAATGAGGCTGAGAGGCTCATGAGGGTTCTGAGGGAGGCCTCGCATCGGAGGCCCATCATGGTGGGGATAGATGTGGAAGGTGCGAGGATAATAGAGTCCTGAAAGGGGTTTCTTCCTCACCTTTTCATGTTTCACCGGAGAATCTCGATTTAGACATGGTTTTATAGCTCTTCGTTCAACCATTAGGTCGCCATGGCTGAGAGGAGTCGGTCTAAAGCTTCGGTTATAGAGGCCTTAATGAACTTCGCCACCGTTGAGGAGATGGCTTCAAAGCCCAGAATCAAGTGGAAGCGAGACCCTAAAGGCGTGATCCCACTTTGGATCGCTGACCCCGACTTCCATGTCGCCCCTGAGATCAAGGAGGCTCTCATCAAGGCTGTGGAGGAGGAGAGACTCTTCTACGATGATGACGTCGAGGCTAGGGAGGCGATGGCTGAGAAGATCAGGCGTAGAAATGGCATCGAAGCCACGGCAGATGACATACTCATAACCCAGGGAGTCCTCCCCACCTTCTGGCTCGCCGTTCAATACGCCTGTAAGCCAGGCGATGAGGTGGTTGTCACCGATCCGATGTACTACCCCTTCTATAGAGCCGTGGAGATGACGGGTACTAAACCCCTCTACTGGCCGCTGGAGATGGGGGAGGGGTACCGCTTCGACGTGGAGCGCCTAAAGGAGTTGATCACGCCTAGGACGAAGCTCATCTTCGTCTGTAACCCCCACAACCCCTGTGGAAGGGTGATGACCGAGGAGGAGCTCCGGGGGATAGGGGAGGTCGCCGTGGATCACGGCCTGACGATACTCGTCGACGAGCTCTGGGAGGATATCATCTTCGACGGTCGGAGGCATATCACCCTAGCTTCGCTCAGCCCCGAATTCGAGGAGAGAACCATGACGGTCTGGGGCTTCTCCAAGACCTACGGCGTCGCAGGCCTACAGATGGGCTATCTCTGCGCCACGAATAAGGAGATGATGGAGGAGCTCCGAAGCCTCGCCCAGGGTCTTCTCAGGGGGGCCTCAACGCTGTCGAGGGCCGCCGCCAAGGTGATGCTGGACGACACCCTCAAATGGTGGCGGGAGGCCGTGATGGAGCATCTACACCATATCAGGGCCATCTGCGAGAAGCGCTTTGCGGAGATTCCGGGCGTCGAGGTGCCAAAGCTGGAGGGAACCTACCTGATGTTCCCCAAATTCGATTATGGAATGAGCAGCGAGGAGCTGGAGGAGTATCTATTGAAGGAGGCGAGGCTGAGATTCACCGCTGGAAGCCACTTCGGCTCCAAGGGTGAGGGCCATCTAAGGATGTGTATCGCTACCAGTGAGGCCATAATAAACGAGGTCTTCGACAGATTGGAGAAGGCCTTGGAGAAGTTAAGGTAGACCCCTAAGCCCCCTATTCTTTCTGAGTCCCCTCATCTTCTTACCCGCGCTCGTCAAACCCCTATAGACTCTTCCTCTAGGAGGCTTGGTCTCCTGCTTAGGCTTAGAAACCCTTATGCCCTCCTCCCTCGCCCTCGTGATCCACTCCTTGAGCATCTCCACATTCTCCGGATGCGTCGACCTCCGCCTGGGATCGACGGGGACTCCCAGGCGTCTAGCCTCATCGGGTGTGACTCCGGCTTCCTTCAACTCTCCGAGGGAGAAGCCTCTGCCAGCCCTGGTCTTCCGTCCCCGCTTAACTATCGGTGAGATAAGCCTCTCCAAGTTTGGTCACCTATAGGACTTCTGCTTCCTCCTCCGGGCGCCGGGGCCTCCAAACTTCTTAGGCTCCTTCTGTCTGCCGTCTCCCACAAGCATCGAGCGGTCATACTCCCTGAAGAGGTTCATCAGCTTCTTACTCTTAAACCACCTCACCAGCCCTCTGGCGATACCTATCCTGGCGGCCTCAGCCTGGCTTAGGAAGCCTCCCCCCTCCACCTTTACCCTTATGTCAACCCGTTTCACGAACTCGTCTCCGGCGAGGAGGAGAGGCTCCTGGATCTTGTCCCTCGCTATCTGGGGCTGGTAGAGATGGATGGGGATGTTGTTGATGCGCACTCGACCCTTACCCTCGGTGATCAGCACCCTCGCGACAGCCGTCTTGCGCTTTCCAGTCGCCAATATCTGCTTCGGCACCCTTCTATCGCCTCCAGCCTATGCTCTCAGCGATCTCGCCCACGGTGACGTAGGGCCCCCTGAGATTGTTGACATGGGCCTCGGGTATGGTCTCCTTCTCCACATTCCGAAGCTCCTCGGGGACCCCGATGTAAACCTTCAACCTCCTCAGGGCCTTCTTCCCCCTCCACTGCCTGTAGGGGAGCATGCCCCTAATGGTTTTACGCACAAGCCTGTCAGGCCTCCTCCAATGTATAGGCCCCCTCCCCTGTCCACCTACCTCTAGGAACTCCTTATACCGCTTGATGACGCTAAGCCTCTTACCTGAGACCACCACCTTCTCGGCGTTCACGATATCTATCCACTCCCCCTCTAGGAGCCTCTTGGCTACTATACTCGCCATCCGACCCAGGATCAGCCCCGAGGCATCGATGACACTTCTTTTCATCCCAGACACCGTGGACGCACATCGAGTCAAAGGCCAAAACCTAATAAAGGTTTTCTCACCGCCTCATCACCCAAGTGATTGGGCAATGAAAGTCGAAGCCGAGACCACCTATCATAGAGGCAAGATTTCAGGAGATTTATCTTTCTCAAGGTGGTTAATCCGCTGAGAGGCGCTGAAGCTTAAAGAGTTATATTGAGCGTCTAGTATCTCTCAGCAGAGGAGGCTTCTAGATTGAGGCCAGCCGTCATCGTCATCGACATAATAAAGGACTTCACAACGGGCGTCCTCGGAAGCGAGAGGGCGAGAAGCATCATCCCAAGGGTTAAGAGATTTCTCGACGAGGCTCGGAGGAGGGGCGTTCCCATCATCCACGTTACCGACGCCCACATCGAAAACGATAGGGAGTTCCAGCTCTGGCCCAGGCATGCCGTCGATGGAACCGAGGGCGCCGAGATCGTCGAGGAGCTGAGACCCCAGCCAGGGGATTACCACCTGAAGAAGCGTCGATACAGCGCCTTCTACGCCACAGGCCTCGACGCCCTACTCAGGGAGCTGGGCATCGACACTGTCATACTCACCGGCCTTGTGACCAACATCTGCGTCCAGCATACGGCTGCCGACGCCTTCTTCCGGGGCTATAGGGTTGTCGTGGTCGAGGACTGCGTCGAAGCCCTCAGCGATGAGGCTCATAGGAATGCGTTGAGGTATATGCGGGAGATCTACGGCGCCGAGGTCGTCAGTTCCCAGGAGCTCCTAAATCGCCTGGGTGAGGGGTCATGACCGGGTTCTTCATCGCCTCATCGGAGGAGATCAAGGAGGGGAAGACCACTGACATCTACTTCGTCAGAACCAGGCGCATCCTCAAGGCAAAGGGCCTCGACAGGGTGAGGGTCGTCGCGGAGGTGACGGTGAGCAAACTCCCCGACGGCTCACCCTGGGCCGTGCTCTGCGGCGTCGAGGAGGTGGCCCACCTCTTCGAGAATGTCCCCGTCGACGTCTACTCCATGCCTGAGGGAACCATCTTCACGGCGGAGGATGAACGGGGCTTCAGGATGCCCATCATGGTCATCGAGGGTCCCTACTACGAGTTCTGCCACCTGGAGACGCCGCTGCTCGGATTCCTATGCCAGGAATCCGGCGTAGCCACGAGGGCTGCGAGGGTGAGGAGGGCCGCCGGTGAGAAGCTGGTCATAGCCTTCGGCGTACGCCGGATGCATCCAGCCCTAGCTCCAGCCCTCGATCGAGCGGCCTACATCGGAGGACTCGACGCGGTCTCAAGCCTTAAGGGGGCTGAGGTCATCGGCCAAAAGCCCGTTGGGACGATGCCCCACGCCCTCATCATCCTCTTCGGAGACCAGGTCAAAGCCTGGAAGGCCTTCGACGAGGTTATGCCCCCAGAGGTTCCAAGGGTCGCCCTCGTCGACACATACTTCGACGAGAAGATAGAGGCCGTAAAGGCCGCTGAGGCACTTAAGGGGCGTCTATACGGCGTGAGGCTCGACACCCCAGGCTCCAGACGTGGAGACTTCGCCGAGATCATCCGTGAGGTTCGATGGGAGCTGGACATCAGAGGCTTCAGAGATGTGAAGATATTCGTCTCCGGAGGCCTCACGGAGGAGTCGGTGCGCCGCCTCGGAGAGGCTGGCGCCGACGCCTTCGGGGTGGGAACCTACATCAGCGGCGCGCCGACGATAGACTATGCCATGGACATCGTGGAGGTGGAGGGCCGCCCAGCGGCGAAGAGGGGGAAGCTCGGCGGAAAGAAGCAGGCGTGGAGATGCCCGGAATGTCTCACATACAGGGTTGAGCCTTGGGATGCCCCGAGGCCTATCTGTAGTCGCTGCGGCGGGGAGATGGAGGCGATGCTGAGGCCCCTGATTAAGGGTGGGAAGATTGTGTCGGCGTTGCCTGAGCCTGGGAAGATTCGGGAGTATGTTCTAAGCCAGCTTGGGAGGCTGCCTTAAACCTTATTTAACTAAATTTAGGTTTTTCTAATTAGAAATGTCGAAGAAGCGGTATAAGTATCACACTGTAAACCTCCCTGAGCCGCTTGCTGAGAAGATAAGGGAGGTCATCCAGAGCGGTAGGCATGGATATACGAGCATACCGGAGTTCGTTAGGAGCGCCGTGAGGAGATATCTCCGGGAGCTGGGATATCTGGAATGAGGCGTCTATCAACCGGCTTCGGCCCCCTCGACCAGGTGCTGGATGGAGGATTCCCAGCGGGGGGCCTCACCCTCATTTACGGCGAAGCCGGGACGGGGAAGACCATTATAGCGGTTTCCACGATCTCCCAATATCTCGCATCTGATCCCAGGGCCAAGGCCTACTACATCGACGCCGATGGAAAACTCCCCATAGACCTACTACTAGACCTAACGGGAGATGAGGGGGCCCTGCAACGTCTCTACATATGGAGGCCTCAAAGCCTCAGGGAGCAGACCCTCATCGCCGAGAGGCTTCCAGACCTCGCCCATGGAGATCCCATAGTCTTCGACTCCATCACAGGTCTCTACCGCTTGAAGGCCGCTGAGGAAACCTTCAGAGCCAACAAGGAGCTCAACCACCAGCTAGGCTTCCTAGCTGAGGCCGCAAGGCGGGGAGGCTCTCCGATCCTGCTGCTTGGGCAGGTTCACAGCATATTGGAGCCCCCGGGGGGAGTGGAGCCGGTGGCGGATAGGCTGCTTAGATACTGGTGTTCCACCGTCCTCCGCCTAGAGCGGGTGGGGGGTGCCATCCGGAGGGCTGTGAGGGAGAAGCCTAAACCCGAGAGGAGCTGCCTATATCAAATCCATCATGGAGGCCTTATGGAGGCGAAGCGATGAGCGTCGCTCAGCTGATCGCTGAGGCCCTATACCTCTACTTCCCGGCTTATGTAGCCAACGCCGCCCCGGTTCTCTTCGGCGGTGGAAGACCCCTAGATGGAGGACGCCTATGGAGAGACGGAAGACCGATACTGGGAGGTCATAAAACTCTTAGAGGAGTCTTCTCGGCTCTAATCCTCGGAACCCTAACGGGTCTGGCTCAGGCATACATCTCCCAAAATCTCCCAATAGATCTCCCAGGATTCTCTTCCCCCATCGGCCTGCTGCAATCGCTGGGAGCAATCCTCGGAGACCTCTCCACCTCCTTCCTAAAACGACGATTAGGCCTAAAACCCGGATCGATGCTTCCCCTCCTCGACCAGCTCAGCTTCATCCTAGCAGCCATAGCTCTCTCCTATCCCCTACAGAGGCCTACTCCAAGTCAAATCGTCGTAATACTGCTCCTAACCCTCCTCTTGCATCCCCTAACAAATTATGTCGCTTATCTAATTGGGTTGAAGAGAAATCCCTGGTAGAGACAAAAGGATAAATGGATTAAAGGACATTTATCCCTTGATGACTCTCCGCATACAGATCGATGAACGGCTGGAGAGGGAGTTCAGGAGACTCGCCATGCAGAGATTCGGCTATGGTAAGGGTGCCCTAAGCAGGGCGGCTGAGGAGGCTATAATGGATTGGGTTTCAAAGGTGAAGGGAGCTGAGGTTCCCTTCGAGGGCGACCCCGTGGAGGCCATAGATGGACTCCTCTCAGACATCGACATCGACGCCGTGGAGCTTCAGCATCAGGCCATGAAGCTATGGCTTACAAAGGTGTTGGGAGATGTATCTCGTTGATACCAACATCTTCCTAGAAGTTCTGCTGGGGAGGGAGAAAAGGGATCGATGTAAGAGTTTTCTCAGGGAGCTGAGGGATGGAAGGAGGCGGGCGATCGTCACCGATTTCACCATCCACTCAATCATAGTCATAATGGATAGGCTGAGGAGGCTGAGAGAGCTTAGAGTCTTCCTCGAGAGTCTCCTCGGCTATAAAGGTCTCCACATCTATCAGACAACCCTATGGGATGAGGTTAAGGCCGTAGAGATGGCTGAGAGATGGGGATTGGATATGGATGATGCCCTCCAATACTCGTCGGCGCTGACGGCGGAGGTAGAGGCGATAGTATCCTACGACAAACATTTCGACGGATTGGAGATTCCAAGGATAGAGCCTTAGTCATAAAAATTGGGATGCCTAAAATAGTCGATTCTCTAACTCTCTATGCGTCTCTATGATTCTCCCAGAGTAGTTGAGGATGAAGCCCTCCGGATAGGCTTCGAGAAAGTGGGTCATCGCCTTGAAGCCTGTGCAGTGGCAGGGCGACACCAATCTGAGGTTATAGGGCTTCAAAGCCTCTAGGGTTTTCATGATGTAGGCGTCATCCCTCCCTATGAGGTGTAACCCTCCTATGACGCCGTAGATCTCCTTGAAGCCTCCGAGTCTTGAGACGTGGTTTAGGGTGTTCACTATCCCCGAGTGGCAGCATCCAGTGACGACGAGGGGGCCTCGACCTTCGACATACATCCAGAGGGAGAGGTCATCCCATATCAGGTCGCTCCGCTCTTCGCCGTCGACGACGATGATCCGTCTACCACCCCTGGAGGGCGGGGGTATATCCTCGAAGCTCTCTCTAGGTATCTCCCCCGTAGTCCATATCCCAGGCGCCACCTCGATGGGTTTCCTCGTTAGGGTGACTTCTCCTCCAGCCTCCTCTATCTCGGCGATGCCCTCCCCCTCGGGGACGCCTATCTCCCTGCGTTTTCCGGTTTGATCCTCGAAGAATCTGGGCTGGAAGGTGTGGGGATGCCCATAGACCTTCGCTCCCTCCATCTCCCTGACGGCCTCGACGAGGGCTGCTGTGTGGTCGAGGTGGCCGTGGCTGATGATGAGGGCCTCCACGTCTCGGAGAGACAGCTTCATCTTCCTCAGGTTGTGGAGGAAGGCCTCTCGGTCTCCACCGGTGTCGAAGAGGATGCGATGCCTCTCCCCCCTGGAGTCCTCGTATTCTATGAGGAAGGATAGGCCCCAATGCCCCCATAGATTCGTCTCGTAAGCCATGTTATCGGCGATGGTGATGACCCTAAGCCTGCTCACCTGCTCCATCCTCTAAACTTTCCCCCATATCGATTTAGGGTTTGGCGTCCTCACACCCCTTTTCAGGGCTTTAGAGCGGAATCTACTTTAGTTCTCGCCCCTCTCTATGTATAGGTCGGTGGAGTTTGCCTCGAAGGAGGAAGATGCTCGCCGCTGACGAGGAGCTGGCCAACAAGATCGTGGAGATGGCTAAGCGGAGAGGGGCGACGGTTTTCCAGACGGTGAACCTCATCTTGGAGCAGGCTTTGAGGGCTGAGGAGATGGGAATCTCCCTTCGGGAGGTGGTGGATAAGCGTTGGATGCTGGAGAAGGCCCGGGGCCTCGGCCTCGTCTTCGCCCCTGAGCGTCTCCTATACGAGATGGTTGACCTCGCCTATAATCGTGCTAGGAAGAGGGCTTCGAAGATATGGTTTGAGGTTGGTCAATGGTATGGTGAATACTTCTCGGATAAGGAGGAGCCTCTGAGGGCGCTGGAGGAGGCCCTGGAGCTCCTAACCTTCGGTAACTCCTATTATTCGCTGAGGGATGAGGGTGATGAGGTTTCCCTCTCCATAGTCGGCGACCGATTCACCGAGGGCTACACCGAGGCCCTAAGCCTCTTCATCGAGGGGGTCTTCAAAGCCTTGGGCTATGAGGCGAACTACAGGGAGGTCACCCGTGGGGCTATACGCTATCGATTCGAGAGGGTGGTGAGCCGTGATTAAGGGCGTTAAGGATACCAAGCTTCTGGTTGTTCCAGCTGAGCTGGCTGATAGTCTCAAGAAGATGGCTGTGAAGCATAGAGTCTCCCTCTCCACCTACGTCGTCTCCATCCTAGAGGAGGCGTTGAGAGCTGAGGAGATGGGTGTCACCCTCGGGGAGGTCCTAGATCTCTATCGAGTGATGGAGATTCAGAGGGGGGCTGGAGTCCTCCAGGCTCCGAGGTCAGTCCTCCAACCTCTCCTATCGGAGGCCTATAAGGAGCGTAGGGAGGAGCTCAGAAACCTATGGTTCGAGGCCGGTAGATGGTATGGTCAATACCTGAAGACAAGGTTGAGAGATGAGAACCCTATTGGGTTCTTGGAGGAGGTTTTGAGATATCACTGGAACCTTGATGAGGTCTCCCTCAGGGGAGACGACTTGGAGCTCCTCGTCACCCTCGTAGCTCTCAATCTCTCTAGGGAGGGGACGGAGCTCCTCGCTTGCTATGTCTCGGGGATTCTCCAATCCCTCGGGTTTAGGGAGGAGGATTGTTTCATCCTCGAGGGCTTAGCCAAGATACGCCTAAAGCGGATGCCGGAATGGAGCCTTAAGACCCAGTAATCCCGTCTCCGATCCTTCAGCGATGTCAGAACTCTTTTTAGGATTTAGCCCCCGATCACTATGGGAGTAGGAGTTGGGGGTCTTTCTCCTAGGTGTAGGCAGCGGTGGAGTAAACATCCTCTCAAGAGCCTATATAGAGTATGACACCATCAGGAAGTCCGGATCGTTCTGCTACTGTATTAACTCCAGTGAGAGGGATTTCAGGAGGGTTAGGGAGCGCTTCAAGAAGGCCCACATGAAGCGTATGCCCAAGCGCTTCGTCATGAGGGTTGTCGGCCCAGGCTTCGGGGCCGGTAAGGATGCTGAGAAGGGCCTTGAGATGTACAGGGAGGAGAGTACGAAGATACTCGACGAGATTGAGGCCATCTATAATAAGCATAGATTCGCCATAGGTTTCTCCATAGGCTGCCTAGGCGGCGGCTTCGGATCGCTGACCCTCGCCGAGGTCACCAGGGACGTGGCCAGCAGATTGGGGATTCCCATCATACCCATGGCGACGCTTCCGAGACGGGGGGAGGGGGAGCTGCTGCTGGAGAACGCGAGGAAGGGTCTGGCGCACCTCATCGAGTTCGGCCTCCCCCCAATACTCTACGACAATGAACGAGCCGTCGTCTACAGCTCTTCCATCGGTGTCGCCATGATGATGGCCAACAGGGTGATAGCAGGAACCATCGCAGGCCTCGTCGACGCCGTTGAATACAGCGAATTTGCTGTTCCACCCATAGACATCAGAGATGTAACCCGCATCATCAAACGTGACTGCGCTATCTTCACGTCGATGAGAACCGAGGATGTCCATCTGCTGAAGTCTTGGAAGGAGTATTTGATGAGACGGAATCTATCTCTGGAGACCGAGCCCATCGACAAATCCTCTGTCTTCTGCATCTTCCAGGGCCCGGAGTTCCCGAAGGTTATCGCTGATGACGTCTCGAAATATCTGAGGTGGAGGTATAAGGCTCGGGATGCCATAACCTCAGCTCTGGAGGGGGAAGCCTTCAAGGAGTATGCTATAACGGCTCTGATCTATGGCATGTCCCTAGAGAAGATTAAACCTAAACTCGAACCTATGAAGTCATTGAAGGAACGCCTCTTCGGTTGACGTCCATAGGTGGAGGGTTTGGTAGTTTTCAGGGCATCCTCATCAGGTCTGACTCGATTACACTGAGGTTGAGATATTTTTCACGAAGGTCTCTACGAGTTTTATGGTGTTTTCAAAGTCTTCTCTATGGGCTATGGCTGCTGGGCCGTGGATGTATCTGCATGGAACTGCCACGGTTCCGCTGGGTACCCCCCTCTTCGTCAGGTGTATGGCTCCCGCATCGGTGCCGCCCATCGGCATCTCCTTAAACTGATATGGGATCCCCTCCGCCTCGGCGGCCTCGATGAGGGTTCTCAGCACCTTTGGATGGGTTATCGTCGTCCGGTCTACGATGGTGATCACCGGCCCCCTCCTCAGTTTCGCAGACATCTGATGGGGCCTGGATCCGGGGACATCCGCCGCGAAGGTTCCCTCCAGCGCCAGGGCGTAATCCGGCTCCAACTGCCAGGCCGCGGTCCTCGCACCCCGCAAGCCTACCTCCTCCTGAACCGTTCCCACGGCGACGAGGTTTACATCCGCATCGCAGAGCCTCTTAAAGACCTCGACGAGGACGGTGCAGCCAGCTCTGTCGTCGAAGGCCTTACCCATCAGGTAGCCGCCGCCCAGCTCGGTGAAGGCCGTGTCGAAGACGCCGGTCATGCCTACGTGACACCCCTTCTCCAGGGCCTCCTCCCGGCTTTTAGCCCCGACGTCGATGAAGAGATCCTCCAGGGGCACCACCTTCTTTCGTTCCTCCTCCTTCATTATATGCGGAGGCTTGGTGCCGACTATGCCCCTCAACTCACCTCTTCGCCCCCTCAATCTGAACCTCTGTCCGGGCAGTATGCGCTCAGCTATTCCGCCTAGGGGGTGAAACCGTAGGAAGCCTTCCTCCTCTATATGGGTGATGAGGACGCCGACTTCATCCATGTGAGCCGCCAGCATCACCAGCGGCCCCTCCCCCCGGTGGCGGAAGAAGATGTTCCCCAGCCTATCCACCTCCACCGCATCCGCATAGCCTTCCAGCTCTCCTCTCAACAGCTCCCTAACCTCCTCCTCATATCCCGGAGGGCCATAGGCCTCTGAAAGCCTCCTCAAAAGCCCTACATCCATCTTCCCCGCCTCAACACGATAGGTGATTTGCTAGAGTATTAATATATTCGGCTGTTCACCTAGACGAGTGATGGAGCGATTTAAAGGGCTCATTGAGGATATTCGCTCATCGCTGGAAGATGATTGAGCTAGATGAGGATATTTTTCTCAGCGACTTTAGAAATAGATACACCCTCCGCATGGTGCTGGTAGAGATCGCCGAAGCCTCCGCCACCTTAAGTCTTCACATATTGAGGAACCTCCTCGATGTAAGGAGGATTGAGGGCTACACTAGGATCTTCGATAAATTGGTGGAACATGGAGTATTATCTCAAGAACTGAGTGAGGGAATGCGGCGGTTTATCCGGCTGAGAAATCTAATTATCCATAGATATTGGGAGGTCGATGATACAGAGATGTGGATGTAGCCGTCTATCTTCATGGTGAGGTTGATCCCCTCGATTTCAAGCTGAAACTTGATGATAGATTATCTAGAGAACTGGGATATCTGATAGATGTAAGACTCCTTAATGATGCTCCGCCTAATTTTATAATCAACGTTTTGGAACGCGGTGAAATATTAATAGAGAAAATTGAGGGGTTAATGGAAAGGATCTACCTGAAGCCTCTCGATGAAGAGTTATTTCTAAGCGGAAAGTTGTTAAAAAGAGGTTGAATGAATCTACCATGGATTGAGACATCGTCTAATCCCGATCTTGATGCTCCTAGAGCTCCTCTCCCTGGGGGTCTACCTCGCCTATAGGCCTAGTGGCTCCCCTAGGGAGGTCTCCCTCGATTGGGCTTCCCACTGGGGCGGAGAGGCGAGGGAGTATGCCCGGGCTATGACCATCTGCCGTGGATACCTCTACATCACCGGCTCAACCGATAGCGTCGGCGCCGGTAAGAGCGACATATTCCTATTGAAGTATGCCCGGGATGGGCGCCTCATCTGGAATAGAACCTGGGGTGGAGGGGGGTATGACATGGGTAGAGCCATATCGACCGATGGGCGATACCTCTACGTCGTAGGCCTATCCTACATCGGGGAGAAGTCTAAGGCGGTTCTATTGAAGTATGACCCGGAGGGCCGCCTCCTCTGGTCTAGGCTCTGGGGGACACCTGAGGGGGCTATAGCCCGGGGCGTAGCCGTCGATAAGCGGGGGGACATATACGTGGCGGGATACATCGGAGGCGTAGCCCATGGAACGAGCAAGGTCTTCCTCCTAAAATACAACGGAGAGGGAGATCTCCTATGGAGTAGAACCTGGGGTGAGACCGATGAAGACTACTGTTGGGCCATAGCCCTCGACGACGGCGTATACCTAGGCGGCACCACGACGCTAAGCCCATATAGAACGGAGATGTTCCTGGCGAAATTCAGCTTCGACGGGGAGCTCCTATGGGTGAGGAGGTGGGGCGCTGGAATCCAGAACTATGGCTGGGCCCTCACCGCGAGTAGAGGCCATATCTATCAGGTGGGCTTCACCGAGAATATCCATGGTGATGCCGACGTTGCCCTCCTCTGCTACGATAGAGATGGAGTCCTCCTCCACGTCTCGATATGGGGTGGGATAGGCGAGGACTATGGATGGGCCGTGGCCACTGTAGGCCCCTACCTATACGTAGTGGGCCACACCTATAGACGTGAACCCTACGAGTGGAATGACGCTCTGATAGTCAAATGCACTAGGGAGGGGGAGCTCCTCTGGAATCGGACGTGGGGAGGGATGGGAAGCGACATGGCGAGAGCCGTGGTGATAGACGGCGACCATATATACGTCACGGGCATAACCTACGGCCTGAGGAGGGGTGGACAGGCTTTCCTGGCGGGATACACCTCCCCGAATAGGGGTTTCACACCCGTAGCGAAGCTCGCCGCCGCCTCCATCGTCGTCAACGCCCTCGCGATAACGCTTCTATCGGTGAGGACTTTCAAGCTCGCCAAAACTCGTCGGGCCTAATCTTCTCAGGCCCTGGATTATAGGGGCAGACGGCGATACAGGTGCTGCAGTCACCGCCATTATCACACCAATACTCATAGCACTTCTCGGCGTCGACATACCATTTGAGGACGCCTGGATTGTTGCTTCTACACGCCGGCTCCCAGCTCGGCTCCGGATCCCTAGAGATGGCTCCGGCTTCACAGGCCTCAGCGCAGCGCATACAACGCTTACAAAACTCCGTTACGCCGAAGTCGATGGGCCTGTTAGGCTTCAGGGGGAGATCCGTGAAGACTTTGCACAGCCTAACCCTCGGGCCATACTCCGGCGTGATCAATAGACCATTTCTACCCAGCTGGCCGAGGCCTGCATCTATCGCGAGGGGGATACTTAGGGCGGTGTCATTCCCCGATGGGATGGCCCTATACCCCAGGAACCTGATGAACTCCGCTAGGCAGATAGCCGTGAAGGCCATCTTCGAATACCCAAGGCCCGTCGCCGCAACCGCCGGGCAGGCAGGGGAGGCGGCGATGCCCAGGGCATCCATCTCTATGGCGATGACGACGGCGTATCTCACCCCCTCAGGGAGCTCCAAGGGCTCAAGGGTGTACCGCCTATTGGCGTAGACCCAGAGGGGGTTCACCTCCGTGACGCCGACGAGGGAGGCTCCGAAGAAGCGGGCAGCCCTCTTGACGATTCTAGTCGCCTCCTCGATGTTTTGAAACTCGTATCTCCCCTGTCTCAGAGCCTCACCGACTATGCTCGGCCCCCGAGGCCTCTTCACCATGCTCCAGCTGAAGGCCTCCAGCCAGCCATCGTGAACCGTCCAAGAAGCTTCGGCGAGGGCGTAGTCGATCCTCGTGTAACCCGGCCTATTCGCCTCTATGTTCTCGGAGGCCTTCTCCTCTTCACTTCGCCCATATCCACCCCAGCTCGGATCATTGTAGACCCTGTTGAAGATGAGATTCCTCTGATCATATCGCCGCAGCCTCTTCTCATCGATGACATAGGGAGGCCTCTCCACCCTCTTAACCCTGAATCTCGGCCTTTCATCCATCCGGCATCGACCTCTGACCTATTTTCAGCGGAGGGGCTAAAAACACCTCACCTAAACCTATAATGGAGTGATTCGAGGTGCCTCTATCCAGGGATGAGGTGGAGCAGCTCTATAGGTCTGCTGAGAGCCATCTGATAAAGAGGTGGGAGCCGAGGCCTGAGTATAGGCCTCCAATAGTCGTCAGGGGTGAGGGAGCCATTTTCTGGGATGCCTCCGGCAGACGCTACATCGACCTCATCTCCCAGCTTTACAACGTCCACGTCGGCATGGGCGTCAGGGAGATCATAGAGGCGGCGAAGAGGCAGCTCGACGAGCTGGCCTACGCCTCACCGGCCTACTACACGGTGCCGCAGATAAGGCTCGCAGAGCGCCTCGCCGAGTTGGCTCCCGGAGATCTCTCCAAGGTCTTCTTCAGCAACAGCGGAACCGAGGCGAATGAGGCGGCGGTGAAGATGGCCCAGCTCTATCGGAAGGCTCCGAAGATCATAAGCTTCTGGGACTCCTATCACGGCTCGACCTATGCCTCCATAAGCGTTGGAGGCAGCTCGAGGACGAGGAGGCATAGGGGGCTAACCCTCTTCGAGGAGTTCAAGCATGTCCCGTCCCCCTACTGCTACCGCTGCGTCTTCGGCCTAACCTACCCCGAATGCGATTTGAGGTGCGCAGAGTTCATCGCCTACACCATAGAGAAGGAGTGCGAGGAGACCGTCGCCGCCTTCATGGCTGAGCCCATCTGCAGCTGGGCGGGTCAGGTTGTCCCACCGGACGGCTATTGGAGGCGGGTGAGGGAGATATGCGACGAGTATGGCGTCCTCCTCATCTTCGACGAGGTGATGACGGGATTCGCAAGAACCGGCCGAATGTTCGCCTGCGAGCACTGGGGCATAGTCCCCGACATCACAACCTATGCTAAGGGCATAACCTGCGGCTACATACCCCTCGGGGCGACGATGGTTCGTAAACCCATCTCCGAATACTTCGACAAGGAGGGCTTCCCACATAGCTACACTTACAGCGGCCACGCCGTCGCCTGCGCCACGGCGCTAGCCGCCATCGACTACTACCTGAAGCATAAGCTGCCGGAGAGAGCCGCGGAGCTGGGAGCCTACATGATGGATGAGCTTCGAGGCCTGCAGGAGAGGCATCCTATCATAGGCGACGTGAGAGGCCTAGGCCTCTTCATGGGCATAGAGCTGGTTGCAAACCCGGAGACGAAGGAGCCCATAGTCCCGAAGGGCCTGACGAAGGAGC
>Ga0190363_1000530_pt1 | contig 22554 bp, 22 predicted proteins | sample 48721867_MG_FD_161272 | JGI IMG/M metagenome (GOLD analysis project Ga0190363, IMG submission 161272) | Hydrothermal vent microbial mat bacterial communities from Southern Trench, Guaymas Basin, Mexico - 4872-18-6-7_MG | ecosystem: Environmental > Aquatic > Marine > Hydrothermal vents >... | reverse complement strand
CCTCCACTCCTTGTCTTTCATGGTCCACTACAGTAAACGTTCTTCCCGCCTCCCTTCCTGACGTCCCCTCAAGAAGAGGTCGTGCACCTGAAAAGGCTCTGATAACTCTAAGTTCCCTAAGGCATGGTAGCATCTTACCACATTCTCTTAAGATAAGATTTACTTCCTCTATGGTTGGCATTACTTCGTCGGGGTCTTTAATGTATGTTGAGGTTGTTCCGAGGATCATCGTTGTCTGGTGTGGGACTATTATATCTCCATCAGAAGGGGGCCTCAGTCTGTTTAACACTGTGTTAACGACTCTCTTACCCGTTACCACCAGTGTTCCCTTATTGGGTTTAACTCCAATCTCTAATCCTGCCTGGCGACATATAAAATCCGCCCATGGCCCGGTTGCATTAATCACGACATCAGAATAGATCTTTTGCTTCGTATTTACCGTTTCTACGCCGACCACGGTGCCTTCGTGAACGATCAACCTTACCGGCTCATATGTATATATTTCCGCGTTATGTTCCTTTGCCGCGAGAAAGTTTGCAATGGCCAATCTAAATGGATCCACAACTGCATCATCTACAAGGAACACCGTGTAAGCGCTTGGGTTTAGGTATGGCTCAATTTTTCTGCTCTCCCTAACACTAAGCTCCTCCACCCGCACACTTGCTCTCTTACAGCCTTCTAAGAATTTCCTCTCGTAGTCCAAGTCGTCCTCCTCTACGGCTACGAACATACCGCCTGTTTCCTCTATAACGTGGGGTGCAATTCTCCTTAAGACCCTGTTCTCTTTCGCACATTCGCTGGCTGAAACCGGGTCCCTCACCACGTACCTTGCCCCACTATGTAGTAGCCCATGTGATCTTCCCGTCGTCCCGGAGGCTATGTCTCTTCTCTCAAAGAGAGCGACACGCAGTCCCCTTTGAGCTAAATCCCTAGCTATACCTAAACCAGTTACGCCGCCTCCTATGATTACTGCATCAACCCTCAACTTACTTCACTTTGAAGACTTGCTAATTTAGAATAAATTTTTCTCTCTTCTATTACCTCGTATATCTCCCCGTATATTTTGTAAAGTTCATCATAGATTTCTCGGTTAGCTTGGTTAGGCTCTATTCTTTCTTTGACATTAACTACTTCTTCAGCTGCCTCCGAGATAGACTTGTACACTCCTGACCCTACCCCTGCAAGTATTGCCGCACCCAATGCAGTTGCTTCTTCAATAACGCCCGTCATCACTGGCAGGTTATATATGTCTGCTTGGATCTGGTTCCAAAGCTTACTCCGCGTTGCCCCTCCTGTAATCCTCATCTCGTCAACTTTGAGGCCTAGCTGCCTCATAACCTCCACGTTTTTCCTTATTTCAAAGCAGACGCCCTCCATCAGTGCTCTTACCATATGGCTCTTAGTATGTCCTAGGGCAAGCCCGATTATCACTCCCCTAGCATCTGGGTTCCAGTGTGGCGCTCCTGCTCCAACAAAATGTGGGAGGACTAGTATTCCGCCAGCTCCTGGTGGGGCTTTCTCGGCCTCCTTATTAAGAATGTCATACGGATCCTCTCTTAATATTTCTGCTAGAGCTTTCTCAACATGTCCTAACTGATCTCTAAACCACCTGTATATTGCTCCTGTGGTAAATATGCTTGCCTCTATTACCCACCTTCCCGGGTCTGCGTGGCAGCTGCATAGCACCCTCATTTTTGGATCCCATACTGGCTTATTAGAGTATGCCAGTATGAACGTCCCTGTGCCTGTTGTAGCCTTTATTCTTCCTTCTTTTACTACTCCTATTCCTATAGCGCCACACTGTTGATCGCCTCCTCCCGTTATGACCGGTGTCCCCTCCGCTAACCCTGTTTCCTCGGAGGCTTTTCTTGTTACTTCACCGATCTTCTTTGCTGGAGGTTCGGCTGTCGGCAACTTGTCTAAGGGTATTTCTAGTTTATCACATATCTCCTGAGACCACTTGAAAGCGTTTATATCAAATAGCATGGTCCTCGAAGCGTTAGACCAATCCGTCACGAACTCTCCTGTTAACTTCATAAGAATAAAATCGTGGACCAGCATGAACTTGTAAGTCTCATCGAACACTTCTTTCTCATTGTTTTTTATCCAGAGAATTTTCGGAGCTGAGAAATACGGGTCTATAGTCAATCCGGTTATATGATATATTTTCTCTCTACCTATGGCCTCTATTTGCCGACACTCTTCAATTGTTCTACGATCTTGCCATACTATCGCGTTCCTTAGAGGTTTTCCTTCTTCATTAACTGGAACTATTGTTTCCCTCTGATTTGTAACGCTTACTCCCGCCACCTTTTTAACGTTAATTTTGGCGCGTGAAAGAGCCACCCTTAACGTGTTACATGTAGCCTTCCACCAGTCATCGGCTCTCTGTTCAACCCATGTGGGAGATGGATATATGCTTTGATATTCTTCATATGCCCTGCCAACTTCCTCTCCTTTCTCATTGAATATTATCGTTCGACAGCCTATCGTCCCAGCATCTATGGCTACAAGATACTCCAAATGAGTAACCTCCCTTCCTCTTTTAACTACTTTATCCCATCAATTCCTTACATTAATAAAAGATTACTCTACATTAGCTTCTACTCTCTCTATCTCTTGAACTAGTTGCGGGAGAAATGCGCCTACATCACTTATTACCCCTAAAGCGTATGTGCCTCTGTCCGTTAACTTCATTACTGCGGCAGGGTTTATGTCCACACATACTATTTTAACGGTTGAAGGTAGCATGTTTCCTGCTGCTATGGAGTGGAGCATTGACGCAAGCATCAAAACTAATCTTGCATTTTTTAACTGCTCCCGCATTGCATCCTGAGCTTCTAGAACATCCGTTATAACTTCTGGCAGCGGTCCATCGTCTCTTATAGACCCCGCTAAGACGAACGGTACGTTATTAATTATACACTCGTACATTATTCCCCTCCTTAAAACCCCGGTTTTCACTGCATTTCTTATTGAACCACGCTTTCTGACTTCGTTTATCGCCATGAGATGGTGCCTGTGTCCCCCCTCATAGTTTTCAAGGGTTTTAAGGTTCATTCCAAGAGACGTGCCATATAAGCTGTTTTCTATGTCATGAACTGCTAGTGCATTGCCTGAAAGCAGCGCGTTTACGTATCTTTTCCTTATGAGCGCGGCTAGCGCGTCCGCAGCGCCTGAATGCACCACTGCTGGCCCCGCCACCACCACTATTTTCCCTTTCTCCCTTTTTATACGCCACATCTCCTCCGCTATTTTCCTAATTAAGGCCGAGGTAGGCTTCTCAGGGGAGACCTCGCTGGTCATAAACCCGAATATCTCCTTTTTCCTAGACCTTTCTGGAGGAACCACTTTGATTCCCGAGTCGTTTAGCACTACTAGATCTCCCTTCCTAACTTTTCGCATAGGCACGCAGACGGGTTTCCCGTCTCTTACAACTATAACCTTATCCATCTCTATATTTTCACATTTAACCCATTCTTCGTCAAGTAAAATGTAGGTTGGATGATTCGTTGTTGAGTAAAAATTGTCTGGTAAAACCCCATCGGCTGGTGCCGGAGCTAGCTTAACACTCTTAACTCTCTCTAAGACGTTTGCTCCAAGCTTCTGGAGTTCCGCAAGGATCATTCTAAGATGTTTTTCGTTCTTTCCCATTATCAAAAGTTTAGCATATGAATGTTCGGTTTTTGTCCTTCCAATGTTAAATTCTAAAACTTCAAATTCGCCTTCTAGGTCGTAAATAGTGGCAAAAACTTTTGGAAGGATAAATGAGTCTATTATATGCCCCTTAAGCTCAACTTCCGCTTCCTTCAAATCGACACCCTCCAAATAGCAGAAGTGCCTGTTTTCCCTGAAAACGTCCGCTTCTCCTCGATAATGATTGGTGTGTAGTTTAAATTCTTTTATGCGCTTCAGTGAAGTGAAACACCTAATTACTCTCGGCTAAGGGTGGTTTACCATGATGCTTCTCCCCGCCCTTACAGTTATGCTTTTGATGTTCTTTGCCGCCATGCTTCTCTCAAGAATTCTCAAGAGCCGTATTACTCTTCTTATCCGGAGGAATGGAAGAATAACGCTCTTAAAGAATGGTAAAAAAGTTAGGGTTGGCTTCTTTCTTCCACTTAAACAGGGTAAAAACATGCTAAGTTACTTTTCCAACTTTAGCATTTTGAAAGGAAGAACCCCGCTGATTTTATCATTAGAACTTCTTTTCTCTCACGGGAAGAGAAACGGCACTCTTTATGTTTATTATTCTCCATCAAACCCTATTTCAAAGTTTGTTGAAGCGTTTTTTAGCAATCCTTATATTTGTAATACGGCAACGAATGCTCCCAAGTTAAATCTTTTCACAATTCTTGAAGGAAGGAGCCATCAGTTCACCTCATCAGGCAAGCATATTCTCCTCGTAGAGAAAGGCGAAAACCGGTTTTTTATATCCCTTATGCTGCTAAATCTAACTTCACATCAAAAAATGCTTAATGTAGCCGAGAAACTTGTCTCTCTCTCAAAATGTTTCGAGGTTGAAATTTTCCTTATAAGTCCAATCGTGTTAAAGAAAAAAATAGGTTTTTTAAAAGCTCGGAGAGTAGGCACATATCCTCCTCACAATTCGTTTAAGGTGCTAATTGCATCATACGCACTCTTCATAAGTAAAGACCTGTACAATTTGAAGGAGGCTTTAGACGATGCCGTTTCCTCCCTATCACCCTTAATACAAAAAGTAACGCTTTTAAACTGGAAGCAATTAGCAAAAAATAGACTAAATGTACTATGCAGGTTACCCATTAAACCTGCCAACCTTTCTCTTGTTTCCTTAAGTGAGGTCGATTGTTTTATCAGTCATCTTACCGAGAATAGAAGTGAGAGTTCATACGAATCGTTTTTCACCCCCCATAACTTCTTCATTGGCGAACTTATAGTTAAAAACCTTAGAATTCCCCTCAAATTAGACGAAAGGGCGTTCAGCCCCGCTTTAGCCATCTTCAAAAGGAAGAGCTCCCTCCTAAACTTTCTTAACCGCTTTCTTCCCCAAGTAGCTCATAAATGGGTACTCCTAGATTTTATAGGAGCCCTTTCCTCGGGTGACATCAAGGATTCCCTGTTATTCTTATCCAGCGAAAAAGGAGACATTCAAATAGACCTCTTATATCCCCACAGCATCCCATTTTACGACCATGTAAGCATGCTTTCAACAGCCGTCTTTGCCTTATCCGGCTTGAAGCCTTCAAAGGATATCGTTTTCCAAATGTTAATTAAAGATAAGCTTGAAGGGTGTCCTAGCCAGTCATTAACGTTATTCAAGATAATCAACATGGCGCTATCACAAAACCATTCAAAAAAGAATCCTCAACATCCTCTTCAGCACCTTTTTTCGGATCTAAAACAGGGCGCTCTAGATAAAATCTTCAGGAAAACACGATCGGACCTTAGGGACATAATTGCTAACTCCAATTCAAACGTTATCCTGGACCTCAGCAATCTGTCCAAAATCGTTAAACCGCCCACCCTTGCTCTTACGCTTACACTTTTTTTAACGCTTCTTTCGAGAATTAAATGTTCTCTCATAGTACTCCTAAACAAGTCCCTGTTCAATTATATGACCACGACGGGGTCATTTACTTCTCTACTAAGCTCCTTTAACACTACTCTTTTCCTATTCCTAGGAATCCCCCCATCCTCTCCCGTCCTGAAAGATCCCTTTAAAGTATTAATTGAGGAGCAAAGTGGTGAAGGCGTGCTCTCTTCCTCTACTCCCTCCTTCGTTTTGATGAGGATGAACACTGCGCCCCTAACTTTTTACCTCCCTTCATCTTCCCCCTTCTCATCCCCCTCCAAGTCTAATGACCAACATATTATGTTTACCTCCGCCCTCAAAACGAAGCTTCTTCAACTGTTAGAGCGCTTCACGTACGTTACCGAAGAATTTCTTTCTTCACAACTACGTGTTAACAAAGGAGAAATTACATCCACCTTAAACTCTTTAAAAAGGGAGTTCCCCCACATCCGAAAACTTTATGTTCCCTTACCTAACGGTAAAAGAACCTCCATTTTTTTCCTAAAAAAGAATGAAGAATCAGAAAGAGAGGCAATCAAATCATATGTTCAAGACCTAATTGAGCAAATATGCATCGATTTAGGACTAAAATTGACTCAAAGGAAAGATCCAAAACTAGGAATAGACTGCTTTATAGAAAGTTACCCGTTGAACATATCTGCCTTAAAAACTGAAAGCGAACTACCTGAATTACTGTTTCAAATTAACAGATCCCTTGAAAAATATGGGCGAATAATCGTGCTTTTTATGGACGAACGAGACGCAAAAATAGCATCAAGATTAAGATCTCTCTTTAAAGGAAACGATAATCTAATCATAGGTTATCTCCATAATATCCTCTGTTTATTTCGTAATCTTAGATAGGCTCTCTTCTTTTGCTACTTACAATTAGAATTCACTTCTCCCACTGAAACCTCTACTTTTAAACGTAATTTGGTTCTTTAGCGTTCGTTTGTGCCTCGTTATCACTTCACTTCTCCTTAAGAATTAAAAGGGGGGAAAGCGCAGCCTTTTTAATGCCGTCATCCAGAAAATTTCAAGAGAAGGCGAGAATGTTCTCCTTTCACATTTCGTTGTTAGTTCTTTGGAGGTCATGTGATGATTAGTGAAGCTCAGCTTGTAATCATCTTGCTCCTAGCTTTCTGGTCTGGAATTTTAATTGTAGATAGAATATTTAATCTTAAAAAATATGGATTAGACGTCTTTCCATTCCTAATTATCTATAGGACCGAGAAATTCAATAAGTTCATATCGAAAGTTGCTTTTAAATCACCTCGATTATGGATTGCCTTGGGAAACATAGGCATCCCTTTAAGTTATACTGCTTTAGGATACGGTGTCTACCTCCTAACTTTAAACTTACTTAACGTATTCGTTCAACCTCAACAAGCATCCCCAATTGTACCCTTAATACCTGGAGTAACAATCACTGGGCTAAGCTTCCTCTACGCCCTTTTGGGAATAATGGTCACTCTCGCTTTCCACGAGCTCGCCCACGGAATAATGGCTAGAGCAGAAAATCTCCCGGTAAAATCCTCAGGCCTTCTTTTTCTCCTTTTCCTTCCGGGGGGCTTCGTTGAAATAGAAGAAGACGCAATGGTGGCAGCTCACCCTAAAACAAGGCTAAGGGTTTTAAGTGCCGGCTCGGCAGTAAACCTTGTTACGGCGTTGATAGCATTGCTACTACTGCTAAACTTTCAGACAGTAATTTCTCCATGGTACGGGCCATCAGTAGGGGTGGTCGTAACAAACGTCGATCAAAACTCCTTCGCCTATGGCCGCCTTCCTCCCTCAACAATCATATTTGCAATAAATGGAACTCCAATATGGTCTCCATCGACCCTCGACGTCTACCTTTTAAATGTTAAACCATTTGAAACCCTCAAGTTGACGACCAACATAGGAGAAATAGAAACGATAACGGGGATAAACCCTCGAGCACCTTATAGGGGATATATAGGAATCCTTTACCCTCAACCATTCTACATTCCCTATCCAAATGCATGGTGGTTAAGCTACACTCTTCCAAGCCAAATTTATCTGGTCATACAGTGGATGTTTATAGTGGCGTTTAGTGTCGCCATAATAAACATGATGCCAATACCGGCATTCGATGGGGACAGAATGTTTGAAGAAGTAATAAATTACTTGATTCCCGAGGAAAAAAAGACAAAGATCCTCGAAAAAGAATATCCAACCAGAAAGCTACTCCTGAACATATTGAGAGTGTCTGCTATTTGCTTCTTATCATTAAACATACTGCTTCCTATTCTAAAAGTTGGCTTCACCCCTCTCTAAGCACACACAAGGCTCACAAGTAAAAATGTTTAAGTTGGAGGCCGCCCGATTGAGCACATGCATGTACTGTCACCGTGAAGCAGTAATTTACCGTCCATACTCAGGCGAAAAATTATGTAAAAAATGTTTTACGGAATCCCTTGAGAAAAAAGTTAGAAGAACCATTTCTCGATACAAAATGCTACAACCGGACAGCAGGATAGCCATTGCCGTTTCCGGAGGAAAAGACAGCATGGCGCTGCTTTACATCCTTAACAAAATAGAGCAGAAATATCCGGAAAGCGAATTAGTGGTAATAACAGTTGATGAAGGGATACTTGGTTACAGGGAGGACGCCCTGAGAATAATAAAAAAGGCAACTAAGAAACTTGGGGTTGAATGGAGAATGTCCTCATTTAAAGAACTCTTTAGCTACACTTTAGATGAGCTAGTTTCAATAGCTCAAGAAAAGTTCGGTGAAAAACGGCTTAAAGCATGTACTTATTGCGGCGTTCTGAGAAGAAAAGCCATAAACATGCTTGCAAGGCAGGTTGGTGCGGACGTGGTAGCGACAGCTCACAATTTAGATGACGAAACTCAAACTATCCTTATGAATATCTTAAGGGGAGACATTGTACGTTTCCTCAGAAATAGACCAAGAAAAAAATTAACAATAGAAGGATTGGTGCCTCGCGTTAAGCCTTTCAAAGAAATACCTGAGGAAGAAATCGCCCTCTACGTGCACTTCAACCAGATCGATCATCATCAAACACCATGCCCCTACCATCAGGAAGCGTATAGAGAAGACGTGAGAAACTTCCTTAACAGGCTTGAAAGAGATCACCCCGGAACAAAATACAGCATCTTAAGAATATATACTAAAATACTTGAGAAAATACCTGAAGAAGAAGCGTACCTTAAAACGTGTATTAGGTGTGGGGAGCCGTCATCAGAGGAAATATGCAAAACGTGTCAGCTTTTAGGCGAACTTCTAGGAGAGAGCAGCTAACTTCACTTTTTCAAATTAAAGAGTGTTTTTTCAGAAATTAGAGGGCGGTGGGTCCCGGCGCTCGACACTCCTTCCCACTACCCCCTTCACGTTTGGTCTCAAACCCGCGCTCCCGGAAGCACTGAACGTCCAGGGTTAGGGTGCTCCATCGAGGCATCCACCGCTCTCCCGGGCCTAGCCGGTTCCCCTAGTAAAGGCCGAACACACCCTCCCTACGGAGAGTGGACGGCCACCGCCAGCCCTCCGGGACGAGTTTTCATCGCCTTAACGTGAAGGGCAAAACAGCGGGTTGGAAGTGCCTCACGCCGGCTTTCGGCCCGCCATATAGAGGATTTGCGGTCAGGAGGGATAAACCCTCCGTCAGGCTACCCCTAGCAGCCCGCCTAGACCCACCGCCCAAGTAATAAAGTAGTTAAAAAACAAGATATAAGTTTTCTCTAACTTAGTGAGTAGACGGTTAAGCAATTACGACTTCACGTATAAAACATTTAAAAACTATGCTTCGATGTTTCTAATGTTGAAAGCATAACGATTCTTTTATATTTGACGCTTTCTTCCTCGTTAATAACGGTTACTGTGAACGTGGAGCTGGTGCTTTTGCTTTTTGTAGGAGTTGCAGGCTATCCTTTTACAAGGTTTACCGAGAAAGCCTCCTTAGAGACCCTTTCTAAATGTTTAAGGAATAGTGGATTAACGGTTGTCGAGCTTTCTTTCTCGAAATGTAGACTCTACGTCAAACCTGGCAGTCAGGAAGTAACCTATCCTTCAGTCAACCAGGTAAAAGCTGTGCGTGACCTTTTCGAGGGATTGCTAGTAGGGCTTCACGCCCCATATACGGTCGTATTAACTTCTGGTAACAGGAAGAGGGAGCGTTTATCCAAAGCACATTTCACAGTATGCTTTAAGTTAGGTAACCTTTTATCTGCAAACCATTTAACGTTTCACTGTGGTCCTATAAGGAAGCAAGCCGAGGAGAGGGTCAAGAATTTCCTGAGAAATGTCATGAAAGAAAAAGAGGAGGAAGGATATGTTACCATGCCGGCTCCTGAAGTTGCAGGTAAGAAAGGAAATTTTGCCGGCTTCGAGACTTTGGTTAAACTTGCAGGGGAAGTCGGCTGCCTTTTTTGCTGGGATGTTGCTCATGACTATGCCCGTGGCGGTCTTGTAACATTAAAGGAGGGAATCTTACGTCGCCTTGAATTGATAGATGCTTACATAGACCTAAGCAAATATAAATTACCTATTCATCTATCAGGTATTGTGGTTACAAGGAGGGGGGAAAAGGAGCATACAGCTCTTAAGAGTGGCGGGGTTCCTTGGAAGCTTTTCCTGTCGGTTTTAAGAGAGCAGAGGTATCTCCACAAAGTCGCTATTTTTTGCGAGGCGAGGGTGGAGGGGGGAATCGAGGGAAGAATACAGGAAGCATTAAAGATCTTAGACTTTTTACGTGGTGATCTTACCATCGTAAGATATAATGACAAAAGCAAAATTGATGGTTTTTTCACTTAAGGAGCTTTAACCTTAAAAGCCTAGGACTTATATTAGAGTTTAAAGGGAAGAATGGGATGATGAGTGTAAGGTGGAGGGAGCGCCTTACAAATGTTAACTTTTGAACTGGGGTGATATCATTTGAGTGAGGAGGCGTTAATGTGGACTGAAAAATACCGTCCGAGAACTCTCAGTGACATGGTTAATCAAAAAGAGATAGTTTCAAGGCTTAAGATGTTTGTTGATAAAGGAGATATGCCACACTGCCTCTTTGCGGGGCCTCCAGGAACAGGAAAAACGACTGCTGCACTATGTTTGGCACATGATCTGTTCGGGGAGCATTTCCAGGGGAACTTTCTCGAGTTAAATGCAAGTGATGCGAGGGGCATCGATGTTATTAGAGGAGTCGTGAAGGATTTCGCTAGAACGATGCCTCTTGGTGATGTGCCATTTAAAATTCTCGTTTTAGATGAAGCTGATGCATTAACTCAGGAAGCACAGCAAGCATTAAGAAGGACGATGGAGCGGTTTACTAGAACATGCAGGTTTATACTTGTAGTTAATTATTCAAGTAAGATAATCGAGCCGATTCAGTCTAGATGTGCTCTATTCAGATTTTCACCCCTTAGCAGGGAGGACATCATAGGGCGACTAGTTTACATAGCAGAGATGGAGAGGGTTGAGCTCGACGATGGTGGCGTTGAGGCGATCCTTTACGTGTGCGAAGGCGACTTGAGGCGAGCAATAAATACGCTTCAGGCGGCAGCAGCTATGGGGGGCCCTGTCACTTCGGATTCCGTGTTCATGGTTACCGGTAAGGCACGTCCTGAAGAAGTGCGTGAGATGCTGGGGCTTGCCCTTAAGGGCAATTTTGTTCAAGCAAGAAGAATGCTTCATGAACTTTTGATTTCATACGGTCTTTCTGGAATAGACGTTGTCAGGCAAATTCATAGGGAACTATTTAACTTAGATATTCCTGAAAAATGGAAGGTTCAGCTGGCTGATACAGTGGGCGAAATAGACTTTAGGATGAGCGAAGGTGCAAACGAGGAAATCCAGCTTAGTGCGCTCTTAGCAAAGTTTTCCTATATAGGGTCGCAAATTGGTGGGTAAAGGATGGCGAGGATTCTGTGGAGCGAGAAGTATGCGCCTCGAAGATCAGAAGATGTTGTAGAAAATAAGAAAGCGGTTAGAAGGCTCGTGGAGTTTGTTAAGGAATGGCGTCCAGACCAGAAGCCTAGGGCCTTGCTTCTTTGGGGTCCCGCTGGCGTGGGTAAAACCGCTTCGGTTTACGCTGTCGCTCACGAGCTAGGTTACGACTTAATCGAGGTTAATGCTAGTGATAAGAGAAACGTCGAAGCACTTCAGAAAACGGTTGGGTCCGCCGCCTCTCTTTCATCAATCTTAGGTGGAGAAAAAAGAATTATTCTGGTTGATGAAGTTGATGGGATAAGTGGAAGTGAAGACCGAGGAGGTATAAGTGAACTAGTAAAGATACTCAAGAACACAACCTACCCAACGATTTTAACTGCTAATGACCCGTGGGATCCGAGGCTTGCCGCCTTAAGGGAGTACTGTGAGCTTGTCAGGTATAACAAAGTTAAGTCGAATGTCATGGTTAGCGTTTTAGCTGGAATCTGCAAGAAAGAGGAGGTAGAAGCTGAGCCTCAAGTCCTAAAAAGGATAGCTGAAAATGCTAGGGGTGATTTGAGAGCCGCAATTAACGACCTTCAAGCAGTAGCGGAAGGAAAAAGAAAAATCACCATAGAAGACTTGGAAATTCTTTCTTTAAGAGATCAAGAGAGAAGTGTCTTCGATGTTCTTGGAGCCATTTTTCACGGTAAAACCGCGAAAGCCATAATTTCAGCCGTGTCTGCTGCCGACGTGGATTATAGTTTGCTCATGCAGTGGATATGTGAAAACACATGGCAACACATGCAGCATCCTGCAGAGTTAGCTAACGCGTATGATATGCTGTCTAGGGCTGACGTTTTTCTTGGAAGAATTAGAAACAGGCAGCATTGGGGGTTATTAACGTACGTTTTCACCTTAATGTCTGCTGGTGTATCATTATCTAGGGAGTTCTCTAAAGGTAAGTTCGTGAAGTATCAGTTTCCAAGCTGGGTTAAAAGTATGAGTGTAGCAAAGGCTAACCGGGAAGCTCTTGCATCCATAGCAGGAAAAATAGGTGAAAAGTGTCATGTTTCCACCAAGGAAGCTCTCGCCTCCTACCTCCCATATCTTAAGTTCATCTTTGAATGTAACCCTCAAATTGCTGCTGCCATAGCAAAATGGCTTAACTTAGACGCAAAAATGATCGAGAGGATTGTGTCAAAAGAGCGAGCTAAGGAGATCCTTGAAATCATGGAAGAATAAGAGGAGAACCGCACAGCTTTTCCCGTAACGTGTCATAAACGGCAGATAATGTGAGTGTGCTATAAAGCATTTCATTCAAGTATTTTAGGAAAGTTCTCTTGCTTCCCTCACAAACCTTAAACTCGAAAGGGTACACTATATCATATAGGATTAAGCCTTCAGGTTTAGCCGGCTCCACTCCTTCTTGGACTTTAAAATTAGGGTCTAGGAGACGAGTAATAAATTCGGGAGGTTTTGAGCCTCTGCCAACCATGAGAAGAGCTGAAACTATCTTCCTAGCCATTTTCCACAGGAAGCTCCTAGCTGAAAGAGTAAAGCAAAGAAAGATGCCAACTTTTTCAACCTTGACTTCCTTAAGAGTTCTAACAGTTAACTCCCCTCCCCGTGGCTTACATAGGTTCTTAAAGTCGTGTGTCCCGATTAAAAAGGACGCTGCTTTCCTCATACTTTTTAAATTCTCTCCTCTCCAAACAGCGTAGTACCTGTAAGTTTTCACTAGGGCGTCTCTTCTAGGGTTAAACTCTTCCGGCACCTCAGCGTAAGCCCAGCAACATACATCCCTTGGAAGGAACGCATTTAGCACGGGAAGACATGGTTCCTTGTCCGTGTTGAACGCAATAACTTGGCTAACGGCATGAACGCCTCTATCCGTTCTTCCTGCTGAAGCATACTTTGCCTCTCTAACCGATCCTATCATCCCCGCCCTACGTAACCCTTCTAACAGAACAGACTCTACAGTAACCTTAGAAGGCTGACGTTGAAAACCGAAATAGTTCGTCCCAAGATAAGCTAATTTAACAGCATAACGCAACAAAATCACCAAGAACATGAACATATCTCAAAAAATTAAAATGAATTTATTATTATCTCTATACGTTTAGGATTTCCTACGCCTTTAAGTGTCTTTAACACACCCTTCAAAACGTTTTCAAAGATGCTTTGTACAAACGGGTTTATGGAAAGCCTTTCTCCGTCAAGGTAGATCATAACTCTTGGCGATATTTGAGGGCACATTGTTGGTTTAGCCCCCCCTGCTCTAAGAGCCCTAATAAACTCTTCACAGTTATGGTATCCGCAAACTCCACATCCTTTCCCTCCAACCCTTCGTGCCACCTCTTCAACCATGAACTCGTAAAGTACGGTTACTAGCTCATTTACATTTCTAGCCACAGTAACCGTAGGATATAATTCTTTAATCTTGTCAAAACCGGTTTCAGCGACGCTTCCCGTCACAGCTAAGACCTTATCTGAGATAAGGCTGGTTACTTCCTCGACACTGTTAGCAACGATAACCCGCGGGTAGCCGCCGATTTCCCTGAAACCCTCCAAGAAAACCACATCCACCAGCGGCATTAACGACCTTACTACTTCATCTAAAGATTTAGCGTCGGTGAGTGTTGCAGTCAGCTGCTCAGTTACAGCAACTGCAGCTACCGCTCCAGCGTCCATAAACCGTAAAGTGTCCTTACCAGCCGTCTCGCTTTTAAGATCAAAGGATGGATCGTAACCGTGGGCATGCTTAACCACTCCAACCCTCAATCCCTTACTTCTAAATGCACGTATCAATTGAACTATATTCCACGTTTTACCTGTATGCCGTTCTACCCCTACAAACTGGAAAATGAACACTTTTAAGCACCTTCCCTCCATTAGTCTACTCTCGACGGATCCTGTAAAATGTTCCCTTAGTTAAATCCTATGGAAAAACAGTTTAAATCTAACCATTAACTGTTTCTCACCTAACAACTAAAGAGGTTTGGGAAATTGCATGTGAGTATGGTCGACATAGGAGAGAAAAAGGATGTCTTCAGGATGGCGGAGGCAGAAGGAAAAATAAGGCTTAAACCAGAAACTGCTAAGCTAATAAAGGAGGGAAGGATCGAGAAGGGAGATGTAATTGCAGTTGCACAGATAGCAGGGATCCTAGCCGCTAAGAAAACTCCAGAATTAGTTCCCCTTTGCCATCCAATACCTATAACCAGCATTAGCATAAATGTGGATGTAGGTGGAAGCTTCGTCAAGGTGAAAGCTGTTGTTAAGTCTATAGGAAAAACAGGAGTGGAGATGGAGGCGTTAACCGCCGTATCTGCGTCTCTGTTAGCAGTCTGGGATATGTGTAAACAGTACGAAAAAGACGAGAGGGGGCAGTATCCTGAAACAATGATAGAGGAAATACGTGTCACCAGTAAATCTAAAGCTGGTGGATAAATTGAAAGCTGAACCAACCCACCACAAACATAGAATAAAGAAAAAACTAGACTTTGCTCTCATAATAGTTAGTGATACACGCTATAAGGAAGAGAAACAAGGAGGAGAAAGCACAGACGAGACCACCCCAATCGTAAAGGAACTAGTTGAAAGAGCAGGACACCGCGTTAAGTTCAGAATAGTAGTTCCAGACGAGAAAAAAGCCATAGTTAAAGCCATTAACACCGCGATTAGCAAGGGAGTAGATGTCGTGGTTGCTTCAGGGGGGACGGGCCTCGCTAAACGTGATGTAACAGTAGAGGCGGTTTTACCCTTACTCGAGAAGAAAATACCCGGGTTTGGTGAACTTTTAAGGTTTGAAAGCTACAAGGAAATAGGTCCTGCAGCCATGCTTACGCGCGCCGAGGCAGGAATATACCGTGGCGTCCCAGTTTTTTGTCTCCCCGGCTCACCTAACGCGGCTCACATAGCGTTGACCAAGCTTATCCTCCCAGAGATTAACCATATAATATATCATGTTGAGTGAGCTAAAGCGATTTGGAGGTAACTGGTTGAAGCCTAAACACGTTAGGATGAAGGGCTTCCAGGAAAGAAGAAGGCTAGACGACGTCTTAAAGGCTCTCCTTAAGAAAGTGGCGCGTATGCCCCCTGAGAAGATACCCACCATTTCAGCTCTAGGCCGAATAGCTTACGGCAGCGTAGAAGCCAAAAGAGACGTACCTCATTTTGATAGGGCTGCTATGGATGGATACGCCGTGGTGGCAGAGGACACCTTCGGGTGCAGTCAGGAGAACCCTGCAAAGCTAAAGATTGTAGGTGAAGCACTCGCTGGAGAACCAGTGAAACATAGGGTTAAGCGAGGGGAGGCCGTCCACATATCTACAGGTGCAGCCATGCCGCAAGGCGCCGACGCGGTTGTTATGGTGGAGTACACGTCAGTGCATGAAGGATACGTGCATGTTTATAGGCCGGTGACACCATACCAAAACGTCTCGCGTAAAGGCGAGGATGTTAAGATAGGAGAAGTCGTGTTGCCTGATGGCGCCACGATAAGACCCCAAGAAGTAGGATTACTTCTGCAATGCGGAGTTAACGAAGTAAATGTCTCTATGAAGCCAAAGGTGGCAATATCTTCAACCGGAAGTGAGCTTGTTGAGGCTGATGAAGAGCCAAAGGTGGGCCGGATAGTAGCTTCTAACGAATACGTGTTAGCCGGTCTAACTAGAATCTACGGCGGCGAGCCCACATATCTAGGCGTCACACCAGACGAACCGGGAAAGCTGAGGAGGACAGTGGAGGAAGCTCTAAAATTTGACATAGCAGTTTTCTCGGGTGGAACCTCCGTGGGTAAGTACGATTACATGCCTGAGGTCATAGCAGAAATGGGGGGAGAATGCATTGCACACGGAATAACCATTAGGCCGGGTGGGCCAACAGCTGTGTTCATAGTTGACCAGAAACCTGTTTTCTGCCTTCCAGGTTTTCCGGTAGCTGCCATGATCTCTTTTGAAAGCATTGTGGCCCCTACGATAAGGTCGATGCTTGGGGCGAAAAACATAGACCCCAGACCAGTTGTAGAAGCAGTTTTGGCTAGGCGTGTCCCCTCGTCTCTCGGTAGAAGGGACTTTGTTAGGGTTAAACTTGAAGAGAGAGATGGAAAACTGATCGCAATTCCACTAAGGGTGGCTGGCTCGGGCATACTTAGCAGCATGACTAAAGCTGATGGAGTGCTTGAAGTCCCTGAAGAGGCTGAGGGAATCGAAGAGGGAGAAAGGGTTAAGGTTAAGCTTTTCCTCCATGTTTTCTGAACTTTGGAGGTAATTAATTTGAAGGAGCTATTTTATTCCGTTTCATCCCTAGAAGAGGTTTTCGCTAAACTCGATAGTTTAAATGTTAAACCTGGTGTTGAGGAAGTGCCTATCCAGCAAGCTTCAGGCAGAGTTTTAGCTGAAGACCTCAGATCACCTATAAATGTACCGCATTTTAGAAGGGCTGCACGGGACGGCTACGCCATAATCTCAAAGGACACTTTTGGAGCAGGGGAGGAAAATCCCGTTGTTTTGAGGCTTATCGGGGAAGTAAGGGCAGGGCAGGAAGAGGCCCCTCATGTTTCACCAGGTCAATGTGTAAGGGTTGCCACGGGGGGTTTAATTCCAAGTGGAGCTGACGCCGTAGTAATGGTAGAGTACACTATCGAGAAAGGGGGGAAAGTGGAAGTTTACAGGGCAGTAGCCCCAAGAGAACATATAATCGATGAGGGAAGAGACATAAAGCGTGGCTCCCTCATCCTGAAAAAAGGGGTAGTGTTAACCCCTCAAGATTTAGGTGCAATAGCCGCTACAGGAGCTGAAAAAGTCAAAGTTTACTCTAAGCTTAAGGTCGCTGTGGCAAGTACTGGAGACGAATTAGTCAGGCTAGGGGAAAAGTTGAAACCCGGGAAAATATACGATGTAAACTCTGTTACCCTCATCAACGCGGTTCGGGACTCGGGAGGAAACCCGGTTTATATGGGAATAATAAGAGATGATAGGGAAAAACTTATAGAGGCACTCAAGAAGGCTCTTGCAACATGTGATGTAGTAGTCTTCTCTGGAGGAACGTCTAAAGGTCCTGGAGACGCTGTTCCTTCCGCTCTTAGAGAAGTATTCACGCCTGATTTCTTAATTCATGGAGTAGCAATGAAGCCCGGGAAGCCGACTGTCATAGCCGCCTATCATGGTAAGCCTGTTTTCATGCTTCCAGGATATCCTACTTCAGCCCTTCTAGTTTATTACATTATCGTTGACCCCTTCATAAGAAAGTGGTCCCAGCTCCCCAGAAGAGAGCTGAGGAAAGTTAAAGCCAAAGCTGCAGTTAAAATGTTCTCAGAGGAGGGGCGACACGAGTTTAAACCCGTAAAAATCATTTTAGAGGACGGAGAGCTGAAGGCGTACCCTACAGCTACAGGCTCAGAGGCCATAACAACCCTTTCATCCACCCATGGATACGTAGAAATAAAAGTTGGACAAAGCTTCATCGAAGAAGGGGAGGAAGTCACCGTAACATTACTTAAACCCGTCAACGAATTAGAGGGTGGAGGCGAGAGGAAACCTTGAGGATCGTTGTAGGCGTAACAGGGGCAAGCGGTGTAGTTTACGCGTATAAGCTATTAGAAGAATTGAAAAAGAAGGGTAAAGAGGTGATTCTCATAGTATCCGAGGCCGCAAAAAAGATAGTTAACCTTGAACTAGGAAGTATAGATGAACTTTGCAGGCTGGCTTCGGAAGTATTCGACAACAATGACCTAACAGCACCTGTGGCCAGCGGCTCCTACCCTGTAGATGCGGTAGTCATAGTTCCATGTTCAATGTCTACCCTCGCCGCCGTGGCCACGGGATGTGCAGATACGCTAATAAGGAGGGCTGCCGACTGCGCCCTTGCAGAAGGGCGTCGCCTAATACTTGTACCAAGGGAAACACCCTTAAACCTGACACACATAGAAAACATGGCCCGTGCAAAGAAAGCGGGTGCAATAATCCTGCCAGCGATGCCGGCCTTCTACCATTCCCCTAAGAAAATAGAGGATCTTGTTAATTTCATAGTGGGAAAAATACTTGATATGTTAGGGATCACGCACACCCTTTACAGAAGATGGGGAGAGAATGAGGAGAGGAAAAGTTAAACATGGTTCAGTAAGCATCTTTCAATCGCAATGTTTATTATGTTTTAATTAACTTTTTCAATTTGAAAGCTTGTTTTGGGGCTATTAGGCTTGAGCCAGAAACGTTGTACACCCCTATGCAAGTTTTTCAGATGCGCTAATAGAAGCATGAAAATAATACACTCAGGAAACAAGAAAATTATTTGGTGTCAATGGGCCGAAGACCCGTGTCAGGGCCCCTCATGTAGATATGCAGTATGCATCCGAGGGCAACTGCAAAAAGACCTAACATGTGGAATGTCCATTCAAAAAAGTCAGAAGCATATGCCTAAAAAAGAAGAGAAAGAAGACGTTTTTGAGGAAGGAGCCATTTTGAGCAGGGCAAAAGTAAAACCGAAGTCTCTTAAAAAAATCAGAGACTTAGACTACGAGATCCTCTAAAGAGAAAAAAATTAAGTAAAAATGCAGAAGGGCCGGAGATTAGGAGCAGGGCTCCTCAGGCCTGCGCGAGCTCATCACTTGCAACTCAGAATCCCGAGTCCTCCTCATCGGAGCCTATCCAGCAGCCTATCAGCCTTTAACTTTCCTACTTTCCGCTCTTACTTAGAGATCATCATTCTAAAATCTTCCTTAACTACGGTTAGAACGACGTGTGTGTTCGTTCTTTCAACATATGGTATCGAGAGAAGATGTTTTGTGTAATCGCTTAGCTCCTTCCTGTTCCTAAATTTAGCGATGACTATGCAGTCAATCGCCCCCGTCACGTCGTAGACCGCGCAGGTAGACGGGATCTTTGCAACCTCTTTTTCTACATCCAAAAGCTTTCCCTTAGAAACAGTAATTTCTGTTATGGCTGTAATTTCATAACCTAGTTTTTCATAGTCAACCATAACAGTATATCCCTTTATTATTCCCTCACGCTCTAAACGCTTAGTTCGTGCTATAACGGTAGTTGTAGAAACGCCCACCCGCCTAGCTATTTCTCTCGATGAACGTCTAGCATCCTTTAAATACTCTTCAAGAATTCGCACGTCAATCTCGTCTAATGTGGTCGACAAGTTAAGCACCACCTATGCTAACATTTTCCTTTTACTTAATAAATAAGATAAATGTTACTTAAATGTTTTTAATGAAAAACATTTGTCTATTAAAGGAAAGCCAAAGTAAATTATAAAAGATTATTTAAAAAACTTACATGATAATATGCGCAAAAATAAACTTGTATATGCGTAAAAATATAGTTTCTAAGGGGCATGTTGTTTCAAACAAAAGGACATGGACAAATGTCCACTATATAGGAAATAGATTAGGTTTTTCTAGACAAATGTTCGCTTTAATTAATATTATAAGGATGATTAACCAGATAACATAACAGAATTAATATATTCATGTATGTAAGAACTACGAGATGTAACAAATAAGAGGCAGGTTGGAGGTTTGAAGGAGCAGGAGCTAGAAGAAATTAAAGAAAAAGTTCTTAGAGAAGCAAGGGAGAAGGATATCCGCCTAATTTTACTAAAGTTCGTTGACATTCTTGGCACGCCAAAAGCATGCACGATACCAATTGAACGCTTCGAAGACACCTTAAATGAGGGCGTGGGCTTCGACGGCTCGTCCATAGAGGGGTTCGTTAGAATTTATGAAAGCGACATGAGACTAATACCCGATCCAACGTCTTTCCGAGTACTCTCAGGGTTAACCATGGGAAGAGGAGTAGCCCTCGTGTACTGTGACGTTTACAGGCCGGAAGGTAAACCGTTCGAAGGAGACCCTAGGTACGTCTTAAAGAGAAATTTGGAAGAAGCACGCAAAATGGGGTTCTCCTACAATGTAGGCCCAGAGCTTGAATTTTTCCTTTTCAAAATGGAAAACGGAATTGCACCGGAGCCTCAAGACTATGGCGGCTACTTTGACCTAGCACCTTTAGACCAAGCATTTAACGTGCGGGCAGAAGCCACACAAGCACTTCAGGAAATGGGAATACCGGTTGAGATGGGTCATCATGAAGTAGCGCCGGGACAACATGAAATAGACTTTAAATACAGTGATGCATTGACCATAGCGGATGCTGTTATAACGTATAGGTTTATCGTCAAGTCTGTGGCAAGAAGGCATGGATTACACGCATCCTTTATGCCAAAACCGATCTTTGGACAGAACGGCTCAGGAATGCATGTCCATCAAAGCTTATGGAAGGACGGAGAAAACGCCTTCTTCGATCCCGACGATAAGTATAACCTCTCTGATATAGCATATTACTTCATAGGAGGGCAGCTTAAATACATTAAAGAAATCTTAATCGCTCTTGCTCCAACAGTTAACTCGTATAAAAGGCTTGTGCCAGGATACGAGGCGCCAGTATACATTAGCTGGGCTCGCCGTAACAGGTCTGCTCTGATCCGTGTGCCGGAATACTTCATTGGCCGCGGAAAATCAATGAGAGCCGAGTTAAGATGCCCTGACCCTTCATGCAACCCATACCTTGCTTTCTCCGCGATGCTCAAAGCCGGCCTCGAAGGAATCAAGCAGAAGATAGAGCCACCCGAACCAGTTGAGGAAGATATATACCACTTCGATGATGCAAAACTTAAAGAGCTATACATCGACATGCTCCCGGGATCTTTGGGAGAAGCCCTCGAATACGCATCTAAGAGCTCTTTGTTAAGGGAGGCACTGGGGGACCACGTTTACAATAAATACTTAGAGGCAAAACGCAGAGAGTGGGACGAGTTTAGAATCACCGTCACAGAGTGGGAAATAAAGAGGTACCTTCCGATCTTATAAATTAACACATTTTCTTTTATAGCGCTAAAAATTCATTTTGAATGGAAAATTTCATTCGTCGAAGGGAAGTGTTATAAACGTCTCGGTTGATGTTACTCCTGGTGCACCTCTTATTTTTTCGATTATAATGTTGCTTAGTTGCTGGAAGTTTTCCGCCTCAACTTTGACTATGAAGTCACAGGACCCAAAGACTGCGTGCACCTCTTTAACTCCGGGAGCCTTCTGGAGGACCTCTTTAACCATACTAATCCAATTAATGTCCTCACCACGTTCGATTTTAATCATTACGAATGCAGAGATCATCGAACGCCCCTCTTATAGCTTAATGGCAAGAGGTTTTTAAGTTTTTAAGGCTAAAAATTTTCCGCTAACTATGGGGGTGAATGGATGTTCGTACTTTTGCTTGAGATAGATGTTACCCCTGGAACTGAAAAAATCGTTTTTGAGAAACTTGCCGCGTTTCCTGAAATCGTTGAAAGTTACTTGGTTACTGGAGGGCATGATATAATAGCGATAGTTGAGACTGAGAGTATGGAAAGAGTTTTTGAGGTGGTTATGAATGTCAGGAGGCTTAAGGAAGTAGTTAAAACAAAAACACTACCTGTAGTTAAAGTTTGTAAATCATGAAAGGTGGGGGAAATGAGATCCTTTATGATCTTCGATGTGAGGCCAGGATTCGAAGAATGGGTGATAAGCGTACTTAAAAAGGACAGAAACGTAAAGAGAATCTACGTCATAGCGGGTGAGCATGACCTCATCTCAATAGTGGATTTCCCGGACTATGATTCCTTATACAACTGGCTTCTAGAAACGAGAAGAGTGCAGGGAGTAGAACACATCAAAAGCTACATTGTAATAGACATGAGTAGCAAAGGAAAATGAAAAGAAACATTAATACTATTCTTCCTTAGTGCGGCTCTTCATTATCACTCCAAAACATAAAGGCTTCCGAACGGCCTCCTGGTTTTAAAGGTGACTTTCATGAATTCTGTTGGAGAAATCTCCAAGGGAGTGTTAAAGCTAGCTGAATATAGTTTCACTAATTCGTTGATCATTCCAATTTCGCTTTTTTTAATTGGAGCTATGCGCGCTCCCACGCCGAGATCTGATTCTCTAACTTTTCCTCTAATATATATTGCGCCTCCATGCATTCCAGTTCCCGTGTAAAATCCAACAGGGCTTTCCTCGTCGTTTAAGTTTAAAACGACTATCACTCCG
>Ga0190363_1000529_pt1 | contig 22569 bp, 25 predicted proteins | sample 48721867_MG_FD_161272 | JGI IMG/M metagenome (GOLD analysis project Ga0190363, IMG submission 161272) | Hydrothermal vent microbial mat bacterial communities from Southern Trench, Guaymas Basin, Mexico - 4872-18-6-7_MG | ecosystem: Environmental > Aquatic > Marine > Hydrothermal vents >... | reverse complement strand
TAGGAACCATAATTGAGATACTTGAGAATTTAACAGAGAGAGTAGCTAACCTGGAGAATTCAGTGAAGGAGATTAGAGAGGGTTATGTAGCTAAGGTTGAGGTGCCTCATGAAGTGAAGCATAGGGAGCGCAGGTCAGCACTAGATTTCCTTCGAGAGCAGAAGGTGATGTTTGAGTCAGAAATTACAGGGAGGATAAGGAACAGGGATGCGTTCTTTGAGAGACTTAAAAGAGGTGGTGCAGTTGTTTTAGAGCTCTCTACTGAGAGGGTAGCTGTTGATCCTGAGTTTTGGGAGGAGTTTAAGAAAAAATTATCTGAATTAAACAGCAATTTAGAAAGAGACATGATTAAGGTCTTAGGGAAGGAGGGTACAGCACTGCTTAAGGCATTAATGCATGATGCACAGGTATATTTCGATGCGACAAGAAAGAAATGGGTTCTATTAATTAAGGAGAAGGACTAGGTAGTCCAAGCACGGAAGCTTCCCTTAAGTCCTTTGTTAGGTAACCCCACGGCATTCCTTCAGTATTGTATACCCCGTCAAAGAAGCCGTCCTCATCAACTATTATTAATCCTGCTGTCCCTCTCCCAAATAGCTTAGTATGTTCATCAATTGCTTTCCTTCCCGCTTCATCTGCTCTCAGACCTCCCTCAACATACTTGACGGCCTTAAGTGTTAGGAAAGACAAAATTATTGTCTCACCGATTCCCGTAGCTACAGCTGAGGCGAACCTATTAGCATAGAATCCAGCGCCTGGAATTGCTGAGTCTCCAACCCTGCCAGGAAGCTTCATCATTATCCCACCAGTACTCACTGCAGCTGCCAGCCGCCCACTTTCATCTAGGGCTACAGCACCAACTGTATCGCATTCTAATTCAAACATCTGTCTAGCTATAGTAAAGTTCCTGCTGAATCTCTCAATTGGTATCTCCCCGCTGCAAAGCTTATTAATTAATTCATTGTATCGCTTCAAGACACGCTCTGTTGGTCCAGAATGTTTCTTAAGACCCCACAGCTTGGCTAGTTCATCAGCATACCTTCCGACAATTAAGATGTGATCAGTTCTCTCCATGATTAACTTTGCTAGTAATACAGGATTTTTAGGATATGAAGTCGCGGCTACAGCTCCAGCTCTCCCGCTGTAGCCGTCCATAACGCCCGCATCCATAGTAACTTTCCCTCTTACATCAACTACACTACCCGTGCCTGCATTCAGTAGCCCAGAATCTTCAAGTACTTTAACTGCTTCAACTGCAGCTTCAATAGCTGAGGCGCTCCTGAATAATTCGTAGCCTGCAGTGAGAGCATCCTTTAGTACCTTGCAAACTTCTTCTATCTTATTCCTGTGTGTGCGCCACGCACCAGCACCGCCATGCACCAGAAGTATAGGTGGTTTGCCTCTCATACTTGGCACCCTCCTCTAATTATAGGCATGTAATATAAAGTTCTGAAGGACCTTATGTTTGGTGAGTGATGGTTAGTGAAGCAGTGAGACTTTATGAATTAAAGAAGAGGATTGCTGAGGAATTAGAGAGTCAGCTATCTAGTGGGTCATTGCTTAAGGCAAGAAGGGATTCTCACGCTAGGAGGAAGCCGAGACCATGTGGCATAACTATTCATCCAGGTCATGGGTGCCCTCTCAAGTGTTTATATTGCTATATATACGACATGGGCTTTACTGACAGAGCAGTGGTGTACTCTCTTGAGCCACTAGAGCTAGTATATGCCTTAGCAATAAATCCCTACGTGGTTCCGACAAGAACGCTGGCAGCTATAGGCTCAGTTACTGAGCCCCTGCTGCCACAGCTCAGAAATAGGACTATAGCTTACCTTAAGGCAATAACGAAGTGGTTGCATCTTCCTGCACAGATTAGTACAAAGGAGGTAATAACTCCCGAGGTTGCTAAGCAGTTAGCCTTGGCTCACCAAGAATTGAGTGTTCTTATATCGGTCACATCATTGAGGAGAAGCAGAGTCTTAGAACCGCGTGCACCGCCGCCAGAACTTAGGATCCTCGGAGGTAAGGAGGCGGCAAGAAACGGTCTTAGGGTAGATCTATTCTTGAGGCCTATAATCCCGGGAGTGTCGAGTGAGGACATTAGCGATCTTCTTGCATTAGCGAAATCAAACATGTTTAAAGGTGTTGTTGCGGGGTCACTACGTATAACCGAGGGAATATTGAAGAAATTGAGTGAAGCCAGCATTTATGATCATGAGCTAATCAAGAGAGCGGGAGGTGTGCGCCCTAAGGGAAGCAAGCAGATACCTATTAAAACAGATGATATCAAGCTGATAATTAAGGCTGCGGCCCAAAAAGTAGGTCTCGAATTTCTCCGATCTGCGTGTGCCGCTAATGTAGTAGCTCACAGAATATCTTGCGGACTCTGCCGGTTCGGGCCCTGCGGTGATGCGCTGAAGCTCCCCAATGAAAATGATATACTTGACTTCCTCGATTACATTGGTTTGAAAAGTGAAGTGCTTGTAACTGGTAGAAGTATTAGTATAGTTATAAAAGCAAAGAAAGAGTGCAAAAGAAGAATTGAATGGGTAGAGTCATTCTTGGAAGATGCCTATAAGGTTCCATTTGACATTAAGTTAAAGAAGAAACAATAAAAATAGTAGGTTTATTACGTTCTCAGTTTGCGCAATGGCTTAAGCGCCATCTAGTCCTAACCACTTGAGCAGCAGCTTATACGCGTGAACTTTAGCAATACATTTTGAATTCTGCGGACCTGGCTTCTTCATGAAGAATGCGTTAACTTCGTAGACTGTTCCCTTAGCGCCATTATCTACAGCTATCTTTCCTAATCTTATTAGGTCTACTAGGATACCAGCTAGTGCTGGCGAGTCATTTATTCTTGCGTTAATGTATATTGAGTCCCTGAATCCGTTGAATGATATGTACTCTAGGTGTAGTGACACGAACTTGCAGTCGCCTAGTGGCTCTAGGTAGCCTGTAGGCTTTATGAAGTTGGGGACTGAGTACCCAAGGATGTCTTCAACCATTGATGACTTAGTTACTTCCTTCATCTTGTTTCTCTCAGGGTACGTCAGCGCTAGGAAGTCCGTGTTGCCGCCGATATTGAACTGCACGATGAACTCTACATGCCTATTCCTCTGTGCTAGGTGCTCTAGGAGGTCAGCTGTTAGCGGTGTTGCTCCAGTAGCTCCGTCGTCGCCGAATATGACTGCTCCAGATTTTTCGAATATTTCGACTATTCCTGGGCTGTTAGCGATTGGAGTAGGTATCGCATTAACGAACGTAGTACCACTGCCTGCTGCTGCAGCATACTGTGCTGCAGCGTAGGCGTATGCTTGAGACGCTGAAACCTCACCTCTTCTTAAGTCAGCTAGAAATTCGTCTGCGGTGTTGTAGTGTTTACCCTTCTCCGTCGTTATTATGTTAACTATTACGTCAGGTCTCAGGTTGAGCCATTCACTCACTAACTTACTTACAGCCTTATCAATACCTAGACCTCCTTCTATTCCTCTAGCACTGACTGGCAGTCCATGGGTTGAGTTGAGGTGTATACCCCTCTTAACCACTAGACTCTTTAGCTCCTCAGGAACCGGATAGTCTTTACCAAATACTTCCTTAGCTAATTCATACATTGTTCTACCAACTTTAGCATTGTCTACGTCATAAACACCCACGATCTCTATGTCTTCGATCTTGTATGGTAAGTTGTACTTTGCTAGTGGAATCCCGTAGGGCTCTATCAGCCCTTTCTTTATTCTTTCCAGCCCAACCGCGAGGTGTGTAGCTACGTAACCTGCTCCTAGAAGAACAACTCTGATCATGCTCCAACACCTCAACCAACTTTTATGCTAGGATTTATTTGCGGACAGAAATATAAGTTTATGACCTAATTACTAAAGGAGAGATTTGAGGGTAATTTATAATCTCTTTTATAAGAATTAGGGCAATGCTACATAACGAGAAAAACTATAGTACCACGTCTCCTTCCTTCATAACACTGAATGTCAACTCCTTGTAAGGAAGTATGACGACGTTCCTAGCTATATACACACAGTCTCGAACAACTACCTCATCACCAATAACACTATCTTCACTTACTCTAACCCACTTACCTATATAGCACCTCTCACCAATAATGCTCTTCATGATTAGCGATGATCCTTCAACAATAACATTACCTAGCAGTATGGAGTTAGATATCTTCGTGAACTTACCTATTCTACAACCATGATTTATTACTGTAAATGGACCAATTATAGATTCAGAGTCGACCACGACGTAGTCACCAATGTAGACAGGTTTTACAATCTCAGCACCATTTATGTCAGCTGACTTACTTACGTATCCGTCAGGATAATAATGGAGGAGTGCCTCAAAGTTGGCCCTCAAGTAGTCTGCAGGAACTCCTATATCTGACCACAACCCGTCATGTATGTAGCCATAAATAACTCCATCTTTAACTAACTTAGGTATGACATCTTTTGCTAATTTAGAGGGTGTCTTATCTGGGAAATATTTGAGTACTTCAGGTTCAAAGACATATATGCCTGCGTTAACTAAGTTAGATCTCACTTTATTCTTCGAAGGCTTCTCTATGAAGTCAACTATTCTATTATCATCTTCAATGACAGCAACACCGTACCTGTAAGGATTATCGACTTTTGTAAGAACTAGTGTAGCTAAGCTGCCGTTCTTCTTATGGTATTGTATGAGGTCCTTGTAGTTAATGTTGCTGAATATGTCACCATAAACTACGATGAATGTAGTATCTAGTCCTATGTCCTTATTTATTAAAGGTATAGGGCCGGCATCACCTAATGGCTTAACTTCTTCGGCGTACTTTATGAAGCACCCGATGCCTGATCCGTCACCGTACCTCCTCTTGATCATGTTGGCTAGGTATCTAACGGACAGAATAACCTCTCTCAGACCAGCCTTAGCTAGACCTTCAAGAATCCAATCAAGAAGAGGCTTGCCGAGAATAGGGAGTAGCGATTTCGGCTTAGTCAGTGTGAGAGGTCTTAATCTCGTAGCAAAACCGCCAGTTAGTACTATTGCTTTCAAAAGACTACACCATCTCTTATTTTACCGTCTAGGAAATAGGTTTTTCTAGCGACAATGTAGTGCATTAATGAGGGATCTGTATGTATCGCACAATTAGCCAAATAGTATAATGATTATAATAGATGATTAGAGTACCTAACAACCTACTTAATTTAAAAGCCTTAAGTGAATGTTTAATAGGTGTTTAAAATTGAACGATAAGGTAAGTATTAGCGATGATTCTGTATCAGTACTTACAGATATTAATAAGAAGCTAGACAGAATTATCGAATTGCTAGAGAAGTTAGTGCAGAGGGTTCCTCAAACACTTAGAAGTATCGCTGACGTAGAGGATGCACTCAAAACTGGGATCCTAGATGTAGTTACGCTGCTCTCAGTGCCGGACCACTTGAGGAAGACTCTCATTGCTTTAGCTAAGCTTGGTGGAGAAGCAACTTCTGAAGAGGTAGCTAAACATACTGGCAGAGCTAGGGCAGTTGAGTCAGCGTACCTCAATCAACTAGCAACTCTCGGCTACGTGATTAAGAGGAGAAAAGGTAGGAAGGTATATTTCATAATTCCGCAATTTGAGGGATACTACGAGGGTGAGTAATCTTTGAGGACGGTGGCGGTCCACTCTCAAAGAGGAGGGAGTGGTAAGTCCGTCCTCGCTGCCAACTTAGCTTATGCAATTGCTAGGGAAGGGTATAGAGTAGCATTACTAGACTATGACTTAAGAGCGCCTACGCAGTACTACATATTTAACGAGCCGCACGTGAACAGATTCATTAATGATTACTTAAATGGTGAGGCAGAATATAGCGATGTAATAACTAAGCTGCCAGTTGAAGCAGACAAAGGGGAATTAATGGTAGCCTTTGCTAACCCCTCAATAGAGGCCATTAAGGAGGCCCTGGTAAGGGGAAGACGCTGGGAGATGAGTGCTCTCAAGAAATTGATAAATCTCATAAATAAATTGAAGGAAGCAGGTACCGACTTAGTATTAATCGATACGCCACCTGGCCCTCAGTACTCATCATTGAATGCCATAGTTGCAAGTGATGCAGCAGTCCTAGTTACTCTTCCTGATAAAATCGAGATTAGAGGTGCTGAAATCCTGCTCGGGGAGATATATAGTTTAGTTGATGTGAGAGTAATGCTGGTAGTTAATAAAGTTCCAGCAAAGACGCACGAAGAAGCAGTTAAACTAAGTAGAGAAGTAGCGCGTAGACTTGGTAATGTTGAGCTGCTAGAAGCTATTCCGTACTATCCTGAGGTGGTGCTGTATAACGGAGATAAGTTAATGGTGAGAGACCTACCTGAGCATCCCTACAGTGAGCTCATAGCAGGTATAGCTAGGAGGATTTGGACTTACCTGTAAGTTTCATAGCTTTTTTGAGATAACTAGTTATCTCTCTACGCCTTAAATACTCTGGAGGCAGTGTTTCAGGCAGCAGGTAGAGTACGTATATGGAAATAAATAACGCCATGGTGACTATAGCTGTAGGGAAGTAGAACGACCTAAACATCATTGGTGTAACTATTCCTGATAAGATACCGCATGTCACTATACTGAGGCATATTCCAAGGAATCTCCCAGCATACTTTTTGGGTGCTATCTCTGCTGAAACAACTATTACGTAGGGTACTATGAGTGCAGCAGATAACCTACTGAATATTAGCATAAAAATATTCAATTCGATCGGTGAAATTATTAAGGCGTATATGGTGAGCATGAATACTGAAGTTATTCCGAGTAGTATTACTCCAGCAATACCTACGATCTTTCTTCCTAAGTTATCCATTACAATCCCAGCAAGGGCTGATAAGATCATTGGGAGGGCTAAAATGACTTCGCTAATTAGCTTGCCTGCAATTATGGAACTTATGTTGGGTAGTATGTGGCTTCCTATAATTAGTCCGTGCGCTAGAAAGAATATGTAGAGAGGTATTAGGAGTGTTAGGATCTTTATATCATATAAGGATACGCCTTCTTCAACATTGAATTTAGGGAGCTTGCCTAGACATGCTATTAAGAGTGCGCTGGTCACAGCCATTATCGATGCTATTACCGATAACTTCACGATATCATAGTTGACTATTATAAGTGTCAAGTATAAGATTACTCCTAACGTAACGCCAGTACCTACTAAAGTCCCTCTTCTACTTACGCTATAATGGTACCTAGCAAGTAGTCCCGCGTTCGTAAGTAAGTTACCGAGTAGAAAACCAAGAGTAAACCAGAGTAAGGTTGCGTTAGCTACGAATGACACAGGATTGTCTATTGCGTTAACAATGGCGGCATACGTAAGGTTTGTAATGGCCGAAGCAAGTAGGATTAATGCAAGGAGAGCTCTGCCCTTACCTTTGCTCCACACAAAGTCAGTGTATAATGCTGAGGCGCCAGTACCTAATATGATTGATGTTGCTAGTAAGATAACAGGTGTAGCTGAGGAGTACATTAACGCGCAAATATCGGTGCACCGGTAGGTAAGTACGTCCTTAAGGAATGTAGTGATGGCGATGTAGCTAATGTACATTGTAATCAATATTATCGGTAATGCATACGCCAGGTTCGTTAGTTTTGCTTTCAAGGTCACATTAGTCATACCTTATCTGATACATCGTTGAGAGTGTATTAAGTTCTTCGGTATTTTTGTGGAGGACAGCGCATCATTAATATGCTGAGTAGCAACTTTAGGGGGTGGTGGACATTATACATGGTCACTGCAGTAGCATAGGGTGCTGGGTCGGGGAACTTCCGAAAGGATGTAGACTGTGTATGGAGGGCCTCAAATCAGTTTTGTTTGTGACTGGCTTATGTAGTGAACGATGCTTTTACTGCCCGATCTCTCCAAGTAGGCGCGGTAAGGATGTGGTTTTCATAAATGACGTTAAAGTCGATGATATTGAGAAAGATGTTTTTTGTGAGATAGCAGCCTCGGGTTCTAAAGGTGTTGGAATTACGGGTGGAGACCCGCTAATTAGATTGGACAGGACTATCGAGATCATAAAAAACTTAAAGGATGTCTTCGGAGATGATTTCCATATTCACTTATATACAGCAGGTACTTTACTTAAAGACGAAATTATGAGTAAGCTAGTTAATGCTGGGCTTGACGAAATAAGGGTTCACGTAATTAGTGAAAGTTCATGGAGAGCTATTAAATTAGCGGTAAATTACCCCATATCCGTGGGTATTGAAAACCCCGTAATTCCAGGAAGCGTGAATGAGTTAAAGAATCTTATCATTAGAGCTCATAGTCTAGAAGTAGATTTCGTAAATTTAAATGAGCTTGAATTTAGTGAAGGCAACTACGTGAATTTAAGGCTGAGAGGTATAAAGCCGAGGTCCGGTAGTGTGGCTGCTGAGGGCTCAGAAGAACTTGCAATTAAAGTGATTCGTTGGGTAGAGGATACCGGAATTGAAATTAACTTGCATTACTGCCCAGCAGTATACAAGGATAGATACCAGTATGCGAGAAGATTAATGAGACGTGCACTGAATACGAAATTTGTATTCGAGGAAATTCATGATGGATTAGTGCGATGGGCTAATATAATATCATGTCCTGACTCAGTGCTTGATAAGCTAATTCTTACTGATCAAGCATTTACTACTAAGGACGGGGTAGCCTCAAATATTAGAGTTGCTTATGCACTAGAATGCATCTATCGAGTGATTGAAGCATTACCATTAACACCTAGAAGAATACTTAATAAGTTCTGAAAACTCAAGGCGATCACCAAAGTAATACCTTATTAAACATAAACGCTGCATCTAATTGTGAGGTAGATTGAATGAACTTAACAATACTTGCTCACGGTGATTCTGATGGTGTGTGCTCAGCTGCGCTAGTCACTGCAGCTTTAAGAGAGAGTTACCGGGAGATAAAGGTAATATTTACTCATCCAGCTGGCCTATTAAATGACTTTGCAGAGTCGGCTAAGGGAGATGTTGTTATTGTTGACGTAGCAATCAGCGAGCACCATGTTAAGGAGCTTGAAACAGCATTTAAGAATTACAAGTATGGTGTCATTACATATATTGACCACCATCCTGAGCCTTTGAGTTTAAATCCTAGGGAACTAGGTATAGAGGTCATCCACTCGTTGATGTCGTCTGCCTCCGAACTAACGTACAAGTACTTCACGAAGTTAGGAAAGCTCAGTAGGGAGTACGAGAGAGTAGCCCTTTACGGGGCCATAGGTGATTACCTAGATGAAACAACGTGGGTAAAGCAGACACTGGAGAAGTGGGACAAGAGGCAAATATACTTTGAAGCAGGGGTCTTAATTCAAGGGCTAGAGGGTTCCAGAAAGATGTATGACTTTAAGAGGCATGTGGTAGAGCACTTATCTAAGAATAAGAGACCTTCACAGTTAGGTGAACTAGTAGTTAGGGCGCTAGTAGAAGCAAGCAGTAATGAAATGCTCTATGAGTGGGTCAAGCAGAATGTTGTCGTTGAAGGTGATGTAGCTTACGTTGTAGACCCTCCCGGCAGCTTAGGTATAGCTGCGGTCTACGCCCGCGGAATTACTGAGCGCAAGGTAGGTATAGCGGCAGAGAGAAGGAACGACTTAATGATTATGAGCTTAAGAGCGAAGAGAAACTCTATAGACTTAAATAAGTTCTTGAGACAAACGGCGATGTACTTAGGTGGCTGTGGCGGAGGGCACCCGCATGCTGCCGGGTGCAGGATACCTTATAGGTCATTTAAAAGGCTTATTGATATGTTGAATAACGAATTAGGAACTCTTGGTAAGTAGTTTCAAGTATATGCCGTCAGTTAGGGCTATGTCCCATTCATCTGGCGTGTCAGCTATAACTTCAGACACTTTATGTAGTGCCTTAATATCTTCAGCTATTACTCTGCCCTCAGCTGGTATGTAGAGCACTGCCGAAAGTTCGTCAGATAACTTCATGTTATTCTCCTTCTTGTACTTCCATACAGCTGAATTCACCTTTATTAAGAGCTTAATCAAGTCTTCATTGCCCTCTTCATACTTTAAGTCTTCAGTAGTAAGTACTTCAGTGTGTATGCTCTTGCTAGGTGAGTAGAGGTGCCTCCAGATGTAGTCAGTTACGAATGGCATTATTGGCGCTAACAGCTTAAGTATTAACTTAAATACTCTATGAAGAGTATAGTGGGCACCCCTAACCTCAGCTTCACTAAAGCTGTACTTACCGTAGGCTCTGGGCTTAACCGTCTCTAAGTAGTTTGAGGCAAAGACGTTCCATGCTAAATCGTAAATTTTCTGAATAGGCTCGAAGACATCAAGCTCTTCGTAGGACTTAGCTATTTCTGCGGCTACTCTGGTAGCGTACTTAATCATTGCCTTGTCGATCTCCCTGAGCTTAAAGTCTTCGCCGTAGTTCCTGAATGGTGATATGAATCTAGCTATGTTTATTAGCTTAGTAGCGAATAGCTGCCCAGTCCTCACTAGGTTTTCGGACCACCTGTAGTCGCTGCCTAGCCTGCCTGAGGCTGCTGCCCAGTACCTGAATGCGTCTGCACCATACTTCTCTATGTATGGCATTGGGTATATAATGTTGCCCAGCGACTTGTGCATGGCTCGACCCTTTTCATCTAGACCCATGCCAGTTATCCTGACCCACCTAAATGGCGGCTTACCTGTCAGTAGCCACACTCTGAGTATTGTGTAGTAGAGCCAAGTCCTTATAATATCATATCCTTGGGGTCTTAGAGAGTGCTCCAGCGCCTTAAGAGAAGCCTCTCTATCGTCCAGCCAGCCAGTGACGTAGAGTACACTAATGGATGAGTCAAACCACGTGTCAAACGTTCTTGTCTCACCAACAATTTCCTCCTTATTTGCTCCACAGTTCGGGCACTTGTCTACAGGTGGCGGATCTCTCCATGGCCTCACGTACTTGCCGGGCTCAGCAAGTATTACGTGACTGCACTTCCTGCACTTCCAGACAGGTATTTCAGTGCCATAGAACCTCGTCCTCGATATTGGCCAGTCCATAGCTAGCGACTTAACCCATGACTCAAGTCTTACCTTATGCTCCTTAGGCCTGAAGATCATTTTATCTGCTACCTTAAGTATCTCATCCTTAAACTCAAGCTGCTTTAGAAAGTACTCCTTCATGTGAATAAATTCGACAGGTGTCTTACATCTCCAGCACACAGGTATCTCATGCTCCAGCTCTTCTACCTTAACTATAAGTCCCTCACTAGCCAGCTTCTCAGCTATTCTCTCTCTCGCCTCATCTACCTTCAAGCCCTTTAGGAAGCCTGCGTTCTCATTCATTGTTCCATCAGGATTAATCAGTATTGTTGCTTTGAGCTTAAGCTCCCTAAAGAACCACACGTCGTGTGTGTCGCCGTATGAGCACATCATAACTAAGCCAGTACCGAATTCAGGCTTAGCGTATTCGTGCTCCAGTATAGGCACTACCTTACCGTACAGTGGGACGACAGCATGCTTACCCTTAAGGTGCTTGTACCTCTCGTCCGCTGGGTTGTATATGACTGCACCGCATGCATTAAGGAGCTCGGGTCTCGTAGTAGCGATGATTATGTCTTCACCTGTCTCCTTAATTTTAAATTTAATGTAGTATAGCTTGCCTCTCTTTTTCTTAAACTCTATCTCCGCCTCAGCTAGTGTCGTCATACATCGTGGGCACCATGTGACTGGCTTGTAGGACTCGTAAACTAGCCCGCGTTGCCATAACTCAATAAATGTTGCCTGCGTCACTCTCCTGTACTTAGGTGAGTCTGTTCCATCCTTCCAGTAATCAAATAAGCAGCCGAGGCGCCTCCAAGTCTTAACTAGGTCCTCCTCATATTCATCCAGCACCTTCCTGACCATCTCAAGAAACTTCTCCCTGCCCTCAGGAGTCCTTGCTAATTCGTGAGCTATTATTCCGTACCTTCTCTCGACAGTGACCTCGGCCGGAAGCCCATTTCTGTCAGCGTAGAACGGAACTAGTACTTTATAACCTAATAGTCTGAGTGCCCTAGCGACCATGTCTATTTGGGCGTAGTGACCTGCCTGAGCAACGCCCCACTTACCTGACGGGTAGGGTGGGGGTGTGTCTATTACAACATATTCTTCATCTTTTCTGAAGTCAACTTGCGCCTTATATAGTCCCTCCTCCTCCCACTTCCTAATAAGGTCTTCCTCGAGCTTAGGACTCCAGCGTTTTACAGGTATGATGTTACTAACTCCCACACCGACACCTAAACAAATTTTGCTTAAACCTTATGAACCTTATCGACTCGTAGCTAGCACTGAATTCTCAGTAGCTCTTCAGGGGTATTCAGTACTAGGTATGCCGCACCTATAAGCACAATGTTATTACCTAAAGGGGTGATCATGATCTTAGGAAGTCTGTTGGTTGCATATTTATGTACATTCTCTATAACCTGGCCTATGAAGTCAGCGTTGTTAATAGCTACAGATCCACCTAAAGTTATGACCTCAGGATCATAGACATTAATTACACATCCTAGTCCAGCTGCATTTATTTCTATGAGCTCACTAACTACATGTGTAGCAAATCCATCGCCTAACCTCCAATACTTAAATAACTCTTCAGGAGTTAAGCTCCCTTCGCGTGCCCTAATTAATGCTGGTGTCTCAGTCTCTACCCACTCCCTAGCTAGCTCTCTTGCAAATCTAGGTATATTTGCCCCCGAAGCCATAGCCTCCCAATGCCCTATACCGCCGCAGCCGCAGCGAATCCTGTACTTATAATTTATAGTAATATGACCCACTTCGTGTGCATTACCGTCCTTACCTAGAAGTAGGTGCCTATCTACAATCACGCCAGCACCTATTCCTGTGCTTAAGGTGATGTAGACTACATTATTTACTCCTCTCCCGGCACCAGCATTATATTCTCCCCAGACAGCGGCCACGCAATCGTTCACAACATATGTTGGGGTCTTAAAATACTCCTGGAGCGGTTCCTTAAGCCTGAATGTCCTAATGGGATTATTCGGTGTGTTAACGACAATACCCTCCCTTATATTTAGGGGTCCTATAGTACCTACTCCGATTCCTACTACTTCCTTAATCCCTGAAGACTCAAGTAAGTCCTCAGTAATTTCTATGATAGTATCAGCTACGGCGTCTTGTCCGCCAGACCTTGGCGTTCTGACATTTTTGACTTTAAGTAATGAAGCACTAAGGTCAAATATACCTACTCTTAAATTAGTAGCACCAACATCTACAGCCACAACCGCTTTAGTACCGCTTATTTGCATGAGATTACAGCCCCGCCCACCCTTTAGGTGGTGTCTCTTCGAGGTACTTACAAACAGCTTGAGTGAGTGTCTTGGGGTCATTAAAGAATCTTATTTCTGCTCTCTTTCTGTTGTCGAGGTATGGTGCGAGACCATAGAGCTTATCAGTAGGTAAGCCCGTCATTCCTAATACAAAGATGGGTATTCCTTCGGTATAGGCAGTCACTATTTCCTGCATCGTACCTGCAGCACCGCCTAATGCGACAAGAACTTCTGAGGTACGTACTAAGAATATACTTCTTACTCTAAATGAAGTCCCAGTTCTTATAACTAAGGCATCTAAGGGGAACTGAATATCTTCCATTTCTAGAGGTGGGATAATAATGACTCTAAAGCCTAAGGACAGAGCCTGATCTACTACGTACTTCATTAAGCCCCAGTACCCTCCAGTAACTATTGCAGTGTCATCGACAGACCTGCAAAGTGCTAGCGTCTGGAGAAATTCCTCAGCAGCTGCCTTAAGGTGATCGGGTGGAGGGCCCGAGTATGCTGCAACACCAATGTATCTCAAGCTACATCACCTAAAACTTGGGTAACTACACAATAATATACTTATACAAGATGTTAAAGTGTTATGAACCGCTCGAAATGACGGTGGCTACTCCGTACAAAACGTATTAGTGGTTTTACACCATAAAACTTAGGTGTGGTGGCGTCGTGACTAAGCAGCTACCCAATATGTTGACACTGATTTTTGTAATCGCCTTACTAGCGCATCCACTAATTACCTATTCGGAAAGCGATAATTTACTGAGAACAGTGTGGCATTCACCGACCTACAGCTCCAGCAGTGATAAAATAGTACTTGCAGTGACTGCAGCACCTTTAGCTTATATCGCGTCATTCATTGGCGGAAGTAGGGTGGCTGTTCATTCACTCATACCCGCAGGAGTAGATCCCCACCATTTCGAGCCTTCAACAATGCACCTAATTAATTCATTGAGTAATGTGAGTATTGTACTTATGACAGGCCCATCACACCTAGTAGTAGAAAGTAGAATTCACGAGTTAGCTCAAGAAGGAATAGTTAAGGCACACATTGTGGATTACAGGGACTACATTAGGCATGGGCTGACTTTACTTGTAAATCCTAAGACAGGTAGGGAGAATCCCCATGGCTACCTCTTTACATACTCCGGTCTACTAGCAGCAGCATCAGCACTAGCAGAGGCACTCACAAATATTGATCCTACACATAAGGACTACTACTTTAGTAGATTGCAGGAACTTAGGAGCATGTTAGCTAAGGATAATCAGTCCGTTAGAGAACTCCTATCTGGCAATTTTAAGGTAGCCCTCTTTACACCAATACTACAGTATGTTGTTAAGGAGCTAGGGCTAGAATGCAGTGAGATAGTGCTCCAGGAGCCTGAAGCTGAGCTTAAAGAAAACGCACTAAAGGAATTAATCGACCTCTATAAAGAGAAAGTATTTGACGTACTACTAATTACAGACATCATGGCAGCTAAGAACCCTAAGGTACTCAATATGCTTAGGTCAAGCAGAATTCCTTACATAGTGGTTCCTATCAGCACTCTATCAAACGTTCCCTATCTGATACCTGCTGTAGTAGCAGGCTCACTGAGTAACTTAAAGAATAGTGCACCAAGTGCAATACACGGTCCGGCAAATGCTGGTGTATGTGTCATTAATATAAGTGAGATACCTACAACTTTGGCTATTTCAGAAGCAATACTGATTGTTATTTTAGCTGTTATAGTGGTGCTGCAGAGAAAGTTTATTGAATCTAAGGTAATTAGCGGTGAGTAGTATGGAATTAAATAACTGTATTGAGGTAAAAGACGTAACTATCTCCTACGGGAAGGAGCCGGTAGTTGAGGGAGCTTCATTTATTCTCGAATCGCCTTTCTTCGCTATTTTAATGGGGCCTAATGGTGCTGGTAAGACAACTCTCATTAGGGCTCTAATAGGCCTTCTAAAGCCAGTAAGTGGCTACATAAGCATCTACGGTATTGTGCCGTGGAGCGACAGGAAGAAAGTAGCTGAGGTGATAGGGTATGTTCCTCAAATAATTGATGTTGATTCATTAGCGCCTATGACCGTAGAAGAAGTTGTTGCTATGGGTCTGCTCTCAAAGCTTCCACCACCGAGAATAATGTCTAGTACTGTAAGGAGGAAGGTAGAGGAGTTCTTAAGCTTGGTCGGGCTAAGTAATTATGGAAGTAAGCTATTTAGTGAATTAAGTGGTGGAGAGAGGCAGCGAGTACTACTTGCTAGGGCACTGATAAGGAGTCCGAGACTACTAATTCTCGATGAGCCATACTCAATGCTTGACTTTAAGGTGAAATGCGAGGTCGTCGAGTTGCTCTACAGGATCCATAAGTCATTAGGTGTCGACGTTCTCATGTCGGCACACGAGCTCTCACCATGCATGATATATGAACCGACTGTAATACTCATAAATAAGAGGATCTTCGCAGTCGGCAAGCCTAGTCAGGTTCTGAAATTGGAGATCCTTAAAGCTGCTTACCCAGGCCTCACTGAAGTTAGAGGCCTCGTTATTCTCGGTGAGGACCATGCTTTCAGAAAGTAGCTACCTATTGCTCGCCAGTGGCATAGCAGCGCTCCTAGGAGGCGCTATAGTCGGCTCTGTAAGTCCAGCATTAATTGTTGCTAGGTCTGTCACCTTCAGCATCACATTGCTGCATTCGATATTAGCTGGAGGGCTACTAGGTGTGTACCTCACTGACGTAGCTCACATACCTATCCCACCAGTAGTTACTGCTACGCTAATCTCTATCCTTATTTCAATAATGACTGCTGAAGCAATTAACAGGGGATTTCCTGAAGACTCAGCTGTAGCTACTTCAGTATGCATATCAGTTACTATGACTGTTATACTCACCTATTACCTGAGCTTCATGTCTCCACTAGGTGTTTCTAAAGCTATGAGCTACGTCTTCGGCACTTCGGCACTGACTACACCAAGGGATATTGCTAGGTTAGCAGCTACTGCAATACTCGTTACGCCATTAGTGCATATGTTCTGGGGTGAGATTAAGTACGTATTCTTCGATCCCGAAGGTGCTTACTCGATGGGTCTTAAGGTCAGGTACTACAGGTACTTACTGTATGCCTTGACAGCAGCTGCAGCTACGTCGCTCGCTATGTCATTAGGTGTACTGATATCTCATGTCATACTTGCTGCGCCCGGATTGCTTGCTGTTAGATTAAGCGCTAGAAGAATACATGTAATCGCATATGCTTCATCAATTGCTATTATGTTACTTGGCTACGCCACTGCGTTACTCCTTGAGCTGCCTCCTTCAGCAGGTGTAGGTATTTTTGCTTCAATAATTGTAATTTATGCGCTAGCAGGTGTTAAGAAATGGTCTATTCGCTGAGCACTAGAGATGTTGATTACTTAATAACCATATATGAGTATGGCGCTTCGAGAGGTGCGGTAAGAGTAGTTGATGTAGCTAAGGTACTGGGCGTATCGAAATCCACTGCCTCACTCATGATAAAGAAGTTAGAGAAGCAAGGATTAATAATGAAGGTAAGTGACGGCGTTAAGCTAACTAGTGAAGGAGTAAAAACGTGCTTAGAGGTTATTTGGAGGCATGGGGTCATTGAAGTAGCACTAACTAGGCTAGGACTAAGTCCAGAAGAAGCGTGTGCTGTAGCTAGAAATATAGAGCTGAGCATACCTAAGCACATTGTTGAAAAGCTGTGGCACCTACTAGGTAAGCCTGCTGTGTGCCCTCATGGAGAAATCATAATTACTGAGGAAGACGGTGTAAAACCCGTGTGCACTTGTAGATTTAGTATAGTATGTAAGCACGGCTGTTTTAAGAAGATGTAATATGGTGGAACATCGTGAATGATGTGTATGAGGTATTCACGAGATCTGAGTGCTTAAAGTGCGGATTATGCTGCATAGAGACTGAAATGATCCTCCTGCCAACTGATATCTCCATCATTGAGAACCTCGGATATGCAGTTAATGAATTCGCTACATACTGGGGTGGGTACTGGAGATTAAAGAATGTTGATGGACACTGCTACTTCTATGATCCAGTAAGTGGTACATGTAAAATTTATAAGCATCGGCCGATGGGCTGCAGGATATACCCGATAATATATGTAGAAGGTGTCGGACCCTCGATTGACAAGGACTGCCCGCTAGCAGACACTATAACGCCTGATGAGTGGAGAAGAGGTGTCGAGCTTATCAGAATGTACATTAAATTACTTAAAATGTACTACGGCCCTAGCACCTAACTAATGTTAAGTAGCTACTGATTCGTGTAGATTTTCGTTCATATGCTTAAAGTTTATAAGTGAGCATACGCACAAAAATATGGTGAGAGTGTATGGCCTGGTGGTTTGGCGGTTTCGGCTGGGGAAGAGGAAGAGGTAGAGGAGGCTGGTGGGGACCATGGCCTGGCAGAGGACCTTTCAGTTACTTACCGCCATGGCAGAGACCTGGCTGGCTTTTTGGTAGAGGTGCTTGCTGGTGGTTATTCGGCGCTCCATGGGGGCTTAGGTGGTATTGGCCCTGGATGATGCCTTACTACGCGTACTACTGGTACCCGTATGCATACCCGTACATGCTGCCGTATGCGTACCCGCCATTAACGTGGTGACCAGGTGGGGGTGGGTAGGTATGGCGTACCCCTACTACCCGTACTACTGGTGGGTGCCGCCCTACTTACCTGACCCGTTTATGACGATGTATGCGTGGTCAAGCATGTGGATGGGCTTCATAGCGATGATGTACTATATCGAGACCTATAAGGTAATGCTTGAGATGTGGAGAAAATATGTTGAGACAGCGCTTAAGGTAGCTACACCAACTACGGGGCAGAGCTAAGCATAAGTATTAGTGGCTTCCTCTCAACCAAAGCCGAAACTAGCTTTTTCCTCCCACTGCTTAAGGCTCTCCACAGGGTGCCTCTAGAAACACCCATCTTCTTAGCCGCTTCCTCCTGAGTTAAGCCCAGGTAGTACACTAGGCGGAGTGCCTCAAGCTCATCTGGATTTAGATATATAGGCTCATTATTCACGGGGCGGCCGGACTCATCAAGTGGCACGAATGCAACTCGTGACGGCTGAAACCCTATGAACCTAGGCTTAGGTCTCCTGCCCCTACCTTCACGCCTCCAGCACCACCTCCAAGGCGGGCGATCCTGACTCATGCTTAACACCTCAACTTTCCACATTAAATAATTCTAGGAGACTTGAAAAACTACCTCTCAAAAATGAGCTAAAGCACAATTTTCATATAGCGTTATTAATGTGCATCGACAAAAAATTACTTGGTGAGAAAATGTTTTGGCCTAGGTATTGGCGTAAATTAATGAAGTATATGCCGCCACCACCATACCCATACCCGTACATGTACCCATACCAGTACCCGCCTCCACCGCCTCAGCCGCAGCAGCAGGTCCAGCAGACACAGCCGCAGCAACAGTACCCAATGTATCCTCCGCCACCTCCATATCCGCCATACCCGCCGCCACCACCAACACCAGAAGAGGAATTAGAAATGCTTGAGGAATACAAGAAGGAGCTTGAAGAGGACCTTAAGGACCTACAGGAAGAGCTAAGAAGCGTCGAGGAGAGAATTAAGGAACTTAAGGAAATGTTAAGTAAGTCATCACAGGGTAGCTCAGGGTTTTGATAAAATATTTCAAGGTGAGGTAATGGGCTACGGATACGGGCGCGGAAGAGGCGGACGCTGGGGTGTCGGAGGAGGTTGGGGAAAGAAAAGAGGATGGGAAATTCCACTTCAGCAGCCGCAACCACCTCCTCTAGGAGAAGTTAGGGTAGCGGCACCGGTCATCGATAATAACAGCATAAACTCCATAATATCTCAGATGTTTGCTAGATCACCATATATAGCTTTAGTTGACGTAAAGAATGGGCAAGTGGTGTCAGTAAGTATCCATGGTAATCCATCAGCTACGATGCCTCAGGGGGCTGGGGTTGCGCTAGCGCAGTGGCTGATAGCAAATAATGTTAGGGTAGTTCTAGCACCGAATATGGGGGCTAATCTGGCGCAAGTTCTAGCTCAAGCAGGTGTCTATGCTTATCAGGTGCCGCCAGGTACTAAACTAATAGATGCATTAAGACTAGTAGGAATAGTTAGGCAGTAGCTTTATAGTGCTATTTTTCTCAGTTTACTGCATTTTAAAACGTTGGTGTTCCTGCATAGATTTTCTTCAGCATTATAGGCACAGCTATAGATGACACGATTATGAGTGTTAGTAGTGCACTGTAGACGTGATATGACATTATTCCTAGCTCTAGAGCCATAGCAGCTGTAACTAGCATTACCTCAGCTCTAGGGACCATACCTATACCGACGATGAGTGAGGTCCTTCTATCAAAGCCAAGTAATTTAGCCGTTAGGGCGCAGCCTAGTATTTTGGATATGAACCCAAAAATCAGGATTATGACTGCTGTTACTAAGTATGTACCAGTTAGAAAAGCATGCGCTACCTCTTCCAAATCAACTAGCGAGCCAGCATAGACAAAGAATAAGGGGGTGAATATAGCTACTAGGGGGTAGATTCCGCTAGCTACTCTCCTTCTCAGATAGTGGTGACTCGAGAGCCCTAAACCGAGAGCGTAAGCGAGGAGTATTGCACTTAACTTAACGTATATAGCTAAATATGACAGAAGTATTAAGAGAATGAATGTCGTTGTTAGGTAGAAGGCTTCAACACGCATTAGTTGAGAGAGCTTCATTAGTGGCTTAGGCATGCGCTCTGAACTGACTACCACACCTGCCCAGAAGGCGAAAGCTAGTATTGTGGTACCTAATATGGTATAGGGGTCCAGAGACTCTGTAGCTATACCGACCATGATGCTGATTAGTGAGAGGCCGAGAACGTCATCAACGACAGCTGCACCCACTATGACCCTAGACTCTATACTTCCAAGTCTACCCAGTTCCTCGAGAGTCTTAACAGTAATACTTACTGATGTAGCTGAGAAAGCTACACTCAGTGCTAAAGTCTCACTACTGGATAGATTGAGAATTAAGCCAGCTATAAAACCACAAGCTATTGCTCCAATAACTCCGCCACACGCTACTAGACCAGCTCTCTTCAACCCCCTGAGGAATTCTTTAGTTGTTTCACCTAACCCAGCATAAAAAAGCATCACAATTATACCTACTAGTGCAAAAGCGTAGCTAACAACATCAATTTCAAAGCCCACAACGGCAAGTACTAAGCCAGCAATAACGTACCCAACGACCCTCGGTAAACCCACTCTAACAACCAAGGCTTCAAAAACCTTAGCTAAGGCAAGCATTAATGCTATATTCAACATCCACCCAAAGATAGGTGCTTCACTATTCATGGTAGCACCGCACTTGTGCGGTCTAGTGTATTGACTTTATTCGTGTATGTACCTATCCACTCATCTATAAAGTCTGAGCTGTAAGTTAATAGGTACTTCTGTGGCGATTGCATCTAGCGATTAAGTAAAATAGTATTATAGTGTCGAACTGGCTACCTTCGTGTGAAGTTACGTATACTAAAGTACATGAATCCGCACCTTCTAACCTGGAAGGATAAATTCTTTTACATTACTACAGCAGTAACCCCTGCTGTTCAATCAAAAATTTTTTACCTTAAAGTACGAATATATCTTGAGGCGTTGGATTTGACATTTAAGAAGCCTGTTATTAAGGTGGCTCCTCCAGGACCTAAAGCTAGGGAAGTAATTGAGAAACACAATAAGTATGTTGTGACAACAACTCACGACCCTGAAATGCTGCCTCTAGTTATAGAGCGTGGTGAGGGAGTATGGTTAATTGATGTTGACGGTAATGTCTACCTTGACTTTTCCTCAGGCGTGTCAGCTTCAAATCTAGGTTATCCAACACATCCTGAAATTAAAGAAGCGATTTTGAAGCAACTTGAGAAGGTAGCTCACGCTGCGGGCACAGACTTTTATAATCCATACCAGGTTGTCTTGGCTGAGAAGCTGGCGAGCATTGCTCCAGGAGATTTTGAGAAAAAGGTGTTCTTCTGCAATAGTGGCACAGAGAGTGTTGAAGCGGCATTAAAGGTTGCGAGGTTTGCTACAGGCCGAAAGCTGTTTATAGCATTTATTGGGGCATTTCACGGCAGAACATTGGGGTCTCTGAGCTTAACAGCTAGTAAGCCAGTACATAAGAGGAAGTACTTTCCAACAACACCAGGCGTTGTGCATGTGCCATACCCTAATCCATACAGAAACCCGTGGCATATCGACGGCTACGAACATCCTGACGAATTAGTTAGTAGAGTGATTGAGTACATTGAGTACTGGCTCTTCAATCACTACGTACCAGCGGATGAGGTTGCTGCTATTGTAGCCGAGCCTATTCAGGGTGAGGGAGGGTATGTAGTGCCGCCGAGAAACTTCTTCATAGAACTTAAGAAGCTGTGTAGTAAGTACGGCCTACTGCTCATCGTAGATGAAGTTCAGATGGGTCTCGGCAGGACCGGTAGGATGTTCGCTATAGAGCACTTTAATGTAGCGCCAGATGAGATATGCTTAGCTAAGAGTTTAGGTGGGGGAGTAGTGCCGGCTGGCGCGACAGTAGTTAGGAAGGATCTAGACCTTGAGCCGGGCGCACATAGCAATACGTTTGGAGGCCACGCCTTAGCAGCAGTAGCTGCTCTAAAAACTATTGAGTTAACTGAGAAGTACTTGCCTAACGTTCAGCTACTAGAGAAGCTGTTTAAGGAGAGATTAATGGAGATTGAGGAGAAATATGAGGCAGTAGGTGACGTTAGGGGCTTAGGGCTAGCGTGGGGTGTCGAGTTCGTGAAGAACAGGAAGACTAAGGAGCACAATACGAAATTACGTAATAAAGTAATTAGCGAGGCATTTAAGAAAGGGCTGGTACTGCTTCCCTGCGGTAAGAGCACTATCAGACTAATTCCTCCAATAACGATAGGCGAGGAGGAAGCTAAGGTAGGACTAGAGATATTTGAGGAGGCGATTAAGTCAGCAATAAGGTAGTGCTATACTTAACTACTTTCTTTCTTTAACCACCTTAGCTAATTTCTTAACACCTAAGGATATTTCCTCTGAATTAGGCTTAGCTATGCATAGCCTAGCCGTCTCGGGATCACTGTGCTTATGGAGGAATGCATCGCCAGGTATGTACCCTACACCTTCTCTTAAGGCGTCATCGAGGAGCTTAATCATATTAATGCCTCTGACCTTAATGAATACGTAATATCCTTCAGCATCCTCGCTCCAGTAGACGTTATTTGGCATGTAATCATTGAGCGAG